>Ga0265298_10001400_pt1 | contig 35755 bp, 29 predicted proteins | sample AusTroGonzalo_MG_3_FD_193486 | JGI IMG/M metagenome (GOLD analysis project Ga0265298, IMG submission 193486) | Bovine rumen microbial communities from tropical cattle in Woodstock, Queensland, Australia - Gonzalo_01 | ecosystem: Host-associated > Mammals > Digestive system > Stomach > Rumen ...
CCATGTGCATGCGTTATCTGGAGAAACCTGGTTCCAGTAAGTTTGGAAGTCTTCGGGGATTTCTTGGTTGTCGTATATAAAGTTTCCAAGGAACTTTTCTGCACCATTGGCGAGCCCGTGGCCATAGCGGGATGCTCTCGGATTCTTGAAGTATTCCTTGAGCCAAGTCAATGCCGCTCGTTCGATGTCGTCTTTGATGAGGCCGGAACAACCTTGTTCCAAACCGTTACAAGAAAGCCAAGTTTTGCCATAAATGTATCCCCAAAGCGTTATGCCTGCAACATAATCCGTTTCCATTAGGATTGGGAGATGTTCTTGGTAGCATTTTTTTTGAAATTCATCGTCTATGGAACCGACATCGTATTGAGTAATATATATGGGGAGTCCTGTCTGTTCGTGTGCTTCGTAAAGGGAGCGTTTGAGTAAGGATGTATTTAGGCAATAATAGCCTGTCCCTTGTGCGGTTGTTTCGTGGAACTGCATTCCGTAAGCGTCAACTGGCGCCCCCTGGGCCTTTATTTTCTTGAGAAGGTCGATGCCCTCTACTTTTTGCCACAAGATTGTATTGTAGTCGTTGTATATCAGGATTGCTTTGGGCCAGCGTTCGCGGGCCATCTTGAATGCATTGACCACGAATTCGTAGTTTCCGGTATCGCCACCAAGCGCCTCAATCAGCTTGTTGCTAGAAAAACTGGAATGATAGCTGTTGCCGTTTTTGACGGCCTCATTGACCACTTCAATCATTTCGAGGTCGGGGTAACGTTCCTTAACAGCGTCGATCCAATCTGTCCAAGCTTTTTTAGTTTCGTCAACATCGAGTTCCCTTAACCACTGCGGGTTTTGCGAACCCCACAACAGAGTGTGAAACGAGAAAATAGCTTTGTTCTTTCTTGCCCAGTTATAGGCGAGGTCGCAACCGGTCCAATCGTATTCACCACGTGTTTTTTCGACATAGCCCCAAACGCACCCGTTCTCGGCAGTAATCTGGTTCCAGTAAGTACCAAAATTATCGGGGATTTCGCCCAAAGTGGTCGTGTTGCCCAAGAATTTGGCAGCTCCGTCGGCTATGCCTACGCCCGCGAAGGAAAGACCCGCCGTCATGAGGGAAAAAACAGACATCTTGTAAATCATCGATACTAAACTCATTGTGACCCCAGTTTCTTGATAGTTACAGCACGTAATTATAAAATACCTCGAAAACGGAGTAAAGTATGTATTTCGGGGATATCTTCCATTGACAAAACTTCTATGGACATGTAATTAAAAACAAACTTGTTATTGTTTTTCTAGAATATTTGAAATTATATTTAATGTAGTTTTCGGAGGGTTACCATGACCGCAATAATCGGTGCTGTTCTGTTAATGCTTGCTGTTGTAATGAGTATCGCCTTGATTTTCGGGGCTCCGCTAGGCGCGTTTACAATGGGCGGGAAGTTTAAAGCTTTTACAGGAAAGTTGCGGTTGCTTCTTTCGGCGCAGTTGCTGTTGCAAGTGTTCTTTGCGATTGTGCTTTTGCAGTTAGGTCATATTATGCCTCTTTGGTTTTCTCATAAGGTGACCAAGGTTGTTGGGATTGTCTTTGCGGTTTATTTGACGCTGAATTGTTTCGGAAATATGTTTTCGAAAAGCAAGAAGGAAAAACTCGTGATGACACCGCTTTCGGCGATTACCGCAGCCTGTTACTGGGTAAATGCCCTCGCATTTTGATTTGTGCGGAAGTTTACATCACTTTCTTTTTTCTATCTTTGGTCCAAAATCGGTCAGTTCGAAACCATCCTGACCTTAGGCAGCGGCAATTTTCGAATTTCTGCAGACCTATAAACCAAAACTAGGAGACAATATGCGTTCAGATGCTGAACTCGAAGGCGTTACGCTGTTGGGTAACAACAAGACCCAGTACAAGACGACCTACAGCCCCGAAGTGCTCGAAAAGTTCCCGAACAAGCACCCGGGTAACGACTACATGGTCACGTTTAACTGCCCGGAATTCACGAGCCTCTGCCCGAAAACAGGCCAGCCGGACTTCGCCGAAATCAAGATCAATTACATTCCCGACCAGTACTTGGTGGAATCCAAGTCGCTCAAGCTTTACATGTTCTCGTTCCGCAATCATGGCGATTTCCATGAAGACTGCGTGAACATCATCATGAAGGACTTGGTGAAACTTTTAGACCCGAAGTACATCGAAGTCGAAGGCATCTTTATGCCGCGCGGTGGCATTTCGCTTTATCCGTTCGCGAACTACGGCAAGCCGGGCACGGAATTCGAAGCAATCGCCAGGAACAGACTGTTTTCCGCTATAGATCGTAGAAAATAGCGTTTCATTACGTCATTCTGAGCGCATGAAACATCGCGAAGACTACTCAGAAGGCGAGTGTTGCAAAAATGGGTGAACTCATTTTTATAACCGAGCCAAGGAGTAGAAACTTGATTAAATCCAGTAAAAATTGACTGGATCCTTCATCCCTAAAGGGATTCAGGATGACGTTTTTGCTAGTCTGTTTACTAACCACCAACCACTAATCACTAACCACTATTCACTATGCAAAACGAACTTATCCTTATCGCCTCCATCTTCGTGTTCTTTGGGGGGCTCGTCGCTTTTTTCCGATTCTTCGGTAAGCAGGGCATTTTCGCCTGGACTGTCATTTGCACAATTGCGGCCAACATCGAAGTGCTCATTCTCGTGCATGCCTTTGGGCTCGACACCACGCTCGGTAACGTCATTTTCGCATCGTCGTTCTTGGCAACCGACATCATGAGCGAAGTCTTTGGCAAAAAAGAAGCAAGCCGCTGCGTCAAAATCGGCATCCTAGCGAATGTGACATTTATTCTCATCTCGCAGAGTTGGTTCCTTTACATTCCCGCCGAAGGCGATACTATGGCAGAACCCATCCGCACGGTGTTCTCGAATACGCCGCGTGTGATGCTTGCGAGTTTGTTTGCATACGCCGTTTGCGAAATGTACGATGTGTGGGCTTACCACGCTGTTTGGAAATGGTCCGAAAAGAAATTCGGTGACAAGAAAGGTTATTTGTGGCTGCGCAACAACGGCTCTACGCTTGTGAGCCAGCTGATTAACGTGGTCGTGTTCAATTTGCTTGCGTTTGCGGGCGTTTTCCCGTGGAATACCATCGTTGAAATTTTAATCTTCGGCTACGGCATTTTCATCGTGACATCGCTCATGGATACTCCGTTTGTGTACCTTGCCCGCCGCATCGCCGAAAAGCATCCGGAACTGCTGAAAGACTAAGGTTGCGCTTGAATGTCATTCTGGAGGGGCTATGCCCCGATAGAATCCATAGATTCTCGCCTTCGCGAGAATGACGTGCAAGGTTAGACTGCACGATGTGATGACGAAAAAATTTAAGCCCGCTCGGAGTGAACTGAGCGGGCGCTTTTTGTACTTGATGCGCCTAATTAAATTGTGGCGCGCATTTTTTTAGAGTTCGATACCGAGCTTTAAGCTAGCATCTGCATAAAAGAATGGTTCCGTATCTTCTAAGATTTGAAGTGTCACCCCTGTTTGGAGAGAAAAGTCTATGAAAAATCTGTTATGGAAGCGTAATGTGTAACCACCTGTCACGGCGAACGTGTATTGGGAGACTGGCAAGCTGAGCAGCGTTCCTGCACTATTGTAATCGTAGTCATAGTTGTTATAATTGTAGGAATCAGAGTTTCGAGAATACTTGTCTTTATATCTAAAGTCAATCCCATAAGAACCATCGACTTGCATTGTTGCAATTTCAGCGAGGAAACCTGCATGCCAGTTTCCGTGCGTTGTGGCGAATAATTTGCTGAATTCTAAACCAAATCCGAAACCTTGGTCAAGATCGGCATATTCATAACGGTAATCTCCGTAATAATCGTAATAGCTGTGGTAGTAATCGGAGTACGTTTCTTTGTTGAGTGGAAATTCACAATTATAATATCTCACGTGGGCCTTAATATCAAAATTAGTTCCCATGCGAATCACGACACCGACCATCGGGCCCCATTGTGCCAAACCAAGCGGGTCCATCCAGAATCCGAGCTTTGTTTCTCTTGCTTTTGTCCACCAAAGTGAATTGGGATTCTTGGCGGGGGAGGTGGGTTTTGCCTGATTGAGGATTTCTTTGGTTCCGTTCTTATAGCGAATTTCGTTGACGGATTCTTTCTTTACGGAATACGTAGGACCGTCGGGATTATTTTGCTTTTTGTATCGAACAGAATTCTCATCGATTTCAATGACTTTGCCATCAACGCTGGAGCCGTTTTTCAAGATAATGATGTCTTGTGCGAAGGTGGGGATGGCGAAAATTGCAGCAATGGCGATTGAAAGTAACTTTTTTCCCATAAACTGGTCCTTTTGGGGCGTGTTTTAAAATTTGCCGAATTGTAAAAAATTCAGATACACTCGTAAACTACTCAAATGAGCAATGTGACGAGCGCTGCGTCTCCGTTTTCGCCACGCTTTTTATGTTTTGTCACTTTTCCTTATGGCTTAAATTTGTATATTAAACAGGAAACAACAAATTTGAGAAGAGGATTTTATGAAGTTTTCCCATGCGTTGATTTTGGCTAGCTCCCTTGCTTTCTTTGCTTGCGGTGGCGACGATGAAGATTCTCCGGCAGGTCCGGCCAAGCCGACTTACGACTGCTCTGTGAAGAATGGCGTTAAGGTTGTTTATCCGACTGTTAGCGAAACTTTCAAGGTTGGTGATGAAATTACGGTTGTTTTCGGAACAGATATCGAAGACAATGGCTACCGCATCATATTCAAGAATGGAACTTCTGATCAAGGTTTTGATTTGCTCGATGAAGCTTATGACGCTGTCATGGATGGCAAGACTTGTAACGAAGTGAAGGTCAAGCTCTCTGCAGATTTGGGTGTCGAACCGACCATGCATGGTATTATTCGCGTTGCTCCGTACAACATGCAGAATCAGGGCAACAACTCCGCTCTCTTCATTGTCAAGTAATGAACTTACAGTTCAACGATTCTAGTATCACCGTGGCCGTTGTCGGTTGCGGTGGTTTTATTGGTAGTCACCTTCTAGATGCTATTTTGACGCGCACCCAGTGGCGCGTTTTTGGCGTTGATTTGGACTTTTACAGGATTCAGCACAGGCTCAGCAATGAGCGTTGCGAGTTCCTGGTTGCTGACCTGGCTGATAAAAATGTCGTTGAACGAATTGCAAAATATCCGGTTGTGGTGAACTTGGCGGCGATTTGCACGCCGAGCCGCTACATGGCCGAAGCTCCCGAAGTCATCCGTAGCAATTACGACCACCCGGCTGCGCTCGCTGATGCTTGTGCAAAGTCTGGCTCGTGGTTGATCCATTTCTCGACGTCGGAAATTTACGGTCGCACGTCTGCAGATTCGGGCTTGCTACAGGAAGATGAAACCGAATTGACATTTGGCCCAGTGACGGCAAGCCGCTGGAGCTATGCAACGGCAAAACTCTTGACGGAACGCTATATTGCGGGCCTCAAAAATTTGAAGTGGACCGTGGTGCGGCCGTTCAACTTTGTCGGACCGTACATGGACTTTATGCCGGGCATCGATGGCTCGGGCATTCCGCGTGTGCTTGCAAATTTTTCATCGGCACTTGTGCGCGGTGAACCGCTTAAGCTTGTGAATGGCGGCGTGGCAAAACGCAGTTTCACGAGTGTTTTTGATGCGGTTGATTTTATGTTTGCGCTTTTCGAAGCGGAAAAATCGCCGTTCTCGCAGGCATTCAATATCGGGAATCCTGATAACGAACTCACGATTGCTGAACTTGCATACAAAATGCGCCAGATATTTGCGGAAATCAAAGGCGTGAGTGTCGAGTCGATTCCTGAACCGCAAGTTGTGTCGGGCGTAGAATATTACGGCGAAGGTTACGAAGATTCCTTGCGTCGTTTGCCCTCGGTCGAAAAAGCGGAACGCTTGCTCGGCTTCAAGGCGAAGACTCCAATCGATGTTGTGCTGCGTGAATCGTTAGAGTGGTTTGTGGAACATTATGGACCCTATCAGTCGCCTTGCGGCTCCCTCAAGGGTGACAATGAATAGCACGTGTCATTCTATGGTTTGAAATTAAGAATTGTCTTTCTGGAGTCCTGAAAGGACGATAGAATCCATGAGTCTTGCCTACTAACTACTGCTAACTGCTGACTAATGACCAATGACTACTTCATCTTCGTTCCTGCGTATAACGTGGAAAATACGCTTGTCGAAGTTCTCTCGAAAATTGATGAAACTGTATTGTCTCGAGCTCATGTACTTGTCATTGATGATGGCTCGCGTGATGGTACGGCAAAGGCTTTTGAAAATGCCTGCGGCCTCTCGCCTCATTTTGAATATTTAAAGTTTGAACAAAATAGCGGTTACGGAGCAGTTGTTAAAAAAGGACTTGCCGAAGGCATTGCATCGGGGGCTGCGTTTATTGCATGCTTGCATGGCGATGGACAATATCCTGCTGAAAAGTTAGGCGAGTTCTTTGCCGAGATGGAAAATCGAAATCTCGATTTGCTGCAAGGTTCTCGCCATGCGATTGCGGGGGAGGCAAAACGTGGAGGCATGCCTTTTTACAAACGTATCGGTGGCGCGTTCTTGACTGCGTTAGAGAATATCGCTTTCCGCGTAAAACTCACGGACCGTCATAGTGGTTTTATCGTTTATTCTTCGCGATTCTTGAAAACTGTGGATTTGAACCGCTTGAGTCCATCGTTTGATATTGACTTGGAACTGATTTCCATTGCGGATGCTCGCCATTTTTCTATTGCGGAACTCCCGATTCCAACACGCTACGCTGGCGAAAAATCAAACCTCAATGTCATCACTTACGGCTTGCGTGTGCTGAGGCAAATTTGGCGTCGTTTAACCGTCGTTTAATAATTCGAAAAAATAGCTGTGCACACTTGGTCACATTGACGTTTGTTTGTATTTTTACTTACATTTATAAAAAAAGGAGATTTTATGAAACACCCCTTTCTCATTGCGATTTTCGTTGCTTCTCTCGCTCTCCTCTCTGGGTGCGCAAAGACTATGCAACTTGATGATCCGCAACTTTACGACCAATATCTTACAAGGTCCTATAACCAGCCTTTAGATGTGTGTTATAATTCCGTTTTGACCACCTTCAATGATCGAGGTGTTGCGCTCACGAAGGCAGACCCTATTGCTGGCCGAATTGTAACGGAAAGGCATATTGCTGCGATATATGCAGGGTATGGCGTTGTCGGTGCTATATCGCATCGCTATTACATCGATGTGAAGGGGGACAAGAACAATTGTACTATCAAGGTCACCAAGTACAAGGCTTGGAAGGGCGACAACGAAGTGCCATACGTCAAAGTCGATGATATTTACTCCTATTATTGGGCGCCTTTGTTCGGTGGCTTCGAAAGCAATTTTGATGAAGATAAAGACGATGCCATCCGTACTCGTGAGGAAATGGATGCGGTCATGAGCCAACATCGTCCGGAACTTGACGAAATTTACAATCAGTATTTAAAGAAAACGAAAAAGAAATTTGAGGGCTATGTTGCATTAAAATTTACGATTGCACCTAGCGGGAACATTATTGATATTGCTATCGAGGCGACAACCACGGGCGAGCTTGAATTCGATCAGCAAATCAAGACGGCTGTCAGCACTTGGGATTTTGGTAAGGTGTCTGGCGGAAACATGACTAGAATCGTTACGTTCCCCTTCTCGGCTAAAAAAAGTGAAGATTCCGGCAAGAATGGTGGACGTCGAGCCCATTAGTTAAAGTTACAATCCCATTCACTTTCGCAGAATAAATTCCTATGAGGCATGTTCAGCACATCCTGTTCTTTCTGTTGCTTTGCGTTTCGAGTGCTATTGCAGCGCACGTAGCAGTGCTTGAAACGATTGCAGACCCTAGCGTTAAAAAGAAAGTGTCTTTTCCGGATCGTCAATACCTTACAAATGTATTGCGTGAAGAGGCGGTGAAGGAACTCCCCGCTTCGCAGAACTACACTATCATGACTCGCGAAAACATCCGCGAAATGTTACCGCCGGGTAAAGCCATCGAGGATTGCGAAGGCAGTTGCCTTGTGGAAACGGGGCGAAATATTGCCGCTGATTACGTGTGCCAGGCGCGAGTGGGGAGTTTCGGTTCTAAACTTGCGATTTCAGCGGAAATCTACGAGACTTCGGGAAACAAACTTGTGGCGAGTTTCAATGGACATGGCGCCAATGTGGAAGAACTCCTGAAGGTGATAAAGGAAAATGCATCGGAATTCTTCGGCAAGGTAAAGGGTGAACCGGAAGCTCCTAAGTCTGTGGAACGCTATGCTGGTGCGGGCGGCATCGGCGATGCACGCAGTTTAAATAAAGCTTCTGCAGAAGAAGATGATGAGGAAAATCGTATTGGTAAAGTTGATTTTAAGAAAACACCCATTGAAAATACAGATAACGTTAAAAGGTCCAATAAGCCGATTGGCGAAGTTCCTGCGGTGAAGAATAGATTTGCTTCGGCATGGCTTCGCTGGGGAGTTATTGCAGTTGGTGGTACGATGCTTACAACGGGTGTCGTGCTTGCTGTGGTGGGGAATACACAGGCTAAGGTGGCTCATGAGTCTGGTTTCAACAGTGTAGAAGAATACAAGGCGAATAAGGATGATGCTCACAGCGGACAAATCAAGCGCGGTATTGGGATTGCCTTGGCTATTATTGGTGCTGCTGGTATTGGATTTGGTTTTGCATTCTAAGGGGGCTATTGTGTATTCTCTTGTATTTGTGATTCTAGCGACTTTTTTCGTTACGGCATGTACCGATTATGAAGGTATGATTGATGATGATTACGAAAAATGGGTCAAGCAACAGTCCTTTGATCCATCGGTAATGCCGTCAACAGCTGTAATGGGGAACTTTACGGACCCTCGTGATGGACAAGTTTATAGAACTGCAATCATTGGCAGTCAAGAATGGATGGCTCAGAACCTTAACTACAGCACGTCGAATAGTTCATGCTATGAGGGAGAAAACGCCTATTGCGCTACGTATGGACGTTACTACATGTGGTCGGCAGCGCAGACGGCTTGCCCCAATGGCTGGCGTTTGCCAAGCTATAGTGATTGGTCCGAAATGTTTAGTGCTATTGGTGGAATCTCTACCGCGGCTCCAAAAATCAAGGCCTCAGGTGGATGGTCTAGTGGAGAGAATGGCGTAAATACCTATGGCTTTTCGGCTTTACCCGCTGGTTATTCTTCGAGAAATACGGGTTATTACGGGATGGGGCACAATGCATATTTTTGGAGTTCTACCGAAAAAGGCTCTAGCTTCGTTTATTCCGTTCGAATAGAGTATGACTACAAGTATGCTGAATTTAATGAAGAGCTCAAGTATTATGCGCTCTCGATACGCTGCATCAAAAATTCGAATTAAATCGCAATACTTTTCTAACCATAGTCTAATAACTATTAACTAGTAACTAATAACTAGGAACTATATATATTTACTGTATGGTTAAAAATCTCATACAGTCTTTAAATGGGGTGCTGCTCGGAAAATCCGAGGCGGTTGAACTTTTGGTTATGGCGCTTTTGGCCGATGGTCATGTGCTCATCGAAGATGTGCCGGGAACGGGCAAGACGACGATTGCGAAAGCGCTGGCAACGGCGGTGGGTGCGGATTTTGCGCGCATCCAGTTTACACCGGACTTGCTCCCTGCTGATGTGACGGGCGGTGCCGTGTTCAAGGCGAATACGGGCGAGTTTGAAATTCGCAAGGGGCCCGTGTTTACGCAGGTGCTATTGGCGGACGAAATCAACCGTGCATCTCCGCGAACGCAGAGTGCGCTTTTGGAAGCGATGGAAGAACGCCAAGTGTCGCTTGAAGGCGAACGCCATGCGCTCCCAAAACTGTTCATGGTACTTGCGACAGAAAATCCGGTGGAATTTCATGGCGTGTTCCCGCTCCCGGAAGCGCAGATGGACCGATTCTTGGTGCGCTTGTCGTTAGGGTATCCGACTGCGGATACGGAACTCAACATTTTGCGTGCGCATCGTGACGGACGACCGCTCGATACGCTCTCGGCTGTGACGACTCCGGAAGATGTGGTTGCGATGCGCGATGATGTCCGCAAGATTCACATTGATGAATCGCTTGAAATGTATGTGGTTTCGTTGGTGCAGGCAACGCGTACGAATCCGGCGGTGCGTTTGGCGGCGAGCCCTCGTGCGGGAATCAATCTTATCAAGATGGCTCAAGCATGTGCGTATGTGGCGGGGCGTGACTTCGTGAATCCCGATGATATCCAGCACGTGTTCTTCCCGGTGATGGAGCATCGCGTGTTTGCAAAAGATTCGAATACGCCCGGCGCTTCCAGACAAATTCTTGAAGGAATCTTGAAACAAGTGAGGATCCCGAAGTAAACGTGATTGGATCCTATCGCACTTCGCGCTCCGGGATGGCTGTTTTGCATACGTCATCCTGAGGGCTGAAAGCCCGAAGGATCCAGTAAAAATCACTGGATTCTTCGCTACGCTCAGAATGACGTGCAAGGTTAGACAGCACGAACGCTTGCGTTGACGAATCCCTAAAACCTAAACCTCAAAGCGGCATAGCCGCGGCCTCAAACATCACAACCTCTATGCCTATCCTACGTTGGTTTATAAATGCAATTCCAAGAAGTCCCAAGCGCAAGGGACTCTTGATGCATTTGTATTACCTTTGGCAAGAGGCTTTTACGCCGGTGGGGCATGCTGCAGCTTCGCTCATGATGTTTTCGATGTTTGCGGGAGTGGTCCCTGGATTTTGGGCGGCGTGGGTGTTTTGCGGTTTGGACTTCATGTACTTCTTAGCGCTCGTGCCGAGCCTGTTCATGACCGCTCGAAAGAGCAAGTTCAAGGCGGGTGATATTGCAGTGCGCAATGTTTACGAAGGAGAAGTCGCGACTGTACGCTTGCATGTTTATGCTGTGGACAAGCTAAATGCGGTGTCGCTTGGTTGCTTCCGCATGGATTCTTCGCTTAAATGTGACGAATCGGAACTTGTTTTGGTGGCTGCTGGCGGTTCTGCAGAATTGACCTGCAAAATACAGACGAAAAAACGCGGCGCTTTTGAAATCCCGAAGGTGGCGTTTATTTTGCCCGAAATTTGCGGGGCATTGCGCTATGCGGCAAAAGCGGGGAAGGCCGAATTGCTAGTGTTCCCGCGCCCGTTGCGCGTGAGCGCTTTCCCGTTTTTGACATCGGGTGCAAGTGGCTTTGTTTTTGCTCCGCTTTTGATGCCGAGCCTTACTCGTGGAATGAATTTTGTGGGCGTGCGCGAATACCGAGAAGGCGATGCGCTGCGCGACTTGCACCACAAGGCGTTCGCTCGTTACGGGAAACCGTTTACGAAGGAATTCGAAACGGAACGTGGCGCGGGAGCGATTCTCGTTCTCGACGTGACTGCCCGTAATTTGCGTGAAAAGTCCTCGGTCGAAATGCTAATCCGCTTGGCCGCGGGCATTGGCTTATGGCTCTTGGAACGGAATGCGCTGGGACGCTTTTTCATTGGCGATAACGAAATTTCTTTGGTGCAAGCGGATGGTGGAGAGAGCTTTTTAGAAGCGCTTGCGCGAATCCCGGCGGCATCTTTGCTAGAATTGCGTTTTTCGAAAGGACCGCGCGCATCTCGAAATGCGGCGAGTGCGTCGAAGCTTTGGTCGCCGGCGGCGCGCCCGCTTGGCCCCGTGCTTCGCGTAGGGCTTTTTGCAACGGAAGATCCATTGGTGCATAAACAAGTCGTTTTGGAATCTCGCGCTATGGATACCGATGAATTGAAATCGACAGTCTCGGATGATGTTTTGGCAATAAACGCCAAACTTCTCGAACGCTCATTTGAAATGTCACACGAAACGGAGGTGAGTCTATGATGAACTTCCGCGAAATGTGCAAGACGATTTTCTTTTGCATCGCTTCCGTGAATCTGGGTGTTTCGAGCGGTCTTGAAATCTTCGGCATTGTTTTTGCTATCCTGTTTATCGCTATACATGTGAAGCAACATGTGCTTTCGAAGTCCGCGACGAGCCAAAGAAAAATCCCGCGATACAGAAAATTATTTGCGTATGGTGCGATTGTACCGTGTGCGCTGTGGTGGCTGCTGACTCCGAGCGTTGAAAATGGTGTGTCGCCTTATTTGGTCTTTATCCCGGCGTGGTACTTACTTTATCTGGCGTTCTTGCAAAAACGTAGCCTTGGTAATGGCGGTTATGAAGTCTTTGTTGTATTCAATGGTGTCGCTGCACTTTTTATGGGACTCTTTCAAGCGCCCCGTGCTGTTGTGGTGAGTGCGGCTGTGGCGCTGTTGCTTGCCGTGTATGCGTTTGGGCGCCCTCACGTTGCGCTTTATAAAAGGTTGCTTTTTGTTTTGATGTACGTGATGCTTTGCGGTTCATCGTATTTGGGCTTTAAATATTGGAAGAGTAATCACTATTACAGTGGCCGCTGGGCCGAAGATTATTACTTGAAAAATCGCGTCATGGGCTTTGATCCTGTGGCTGCATTAGGCTCCTTCTCTAGTAATTACAATTCAAAATACAATGATGAAATTGTCTTAAGAATTTGGGATACACTTGCACCACCGTATCTGCGTGCTGCGGCATACGAAAAATACGTGGCTGGCATTTGGAAACTCCCGACAGCTGCAGAAAAGAAACTTTATCCGGCTCGCTACCGCGTGGATTATGCGGTCTTTGAAACGGAAGATTCTGCAACGGTTGCATCGAATGTCAAGTCGGTTTGGGTGCAGGCGACTCTCGATAATTTTGGATTTATGTTTGCAGCGCCGAACGCGGTGGGTGTTGCGAGTAAAAATGCGGACTCGCTCGATTACTATTCGACGAATGTTTTTGCAGGTGCAAATGGAACGCGTAGCGATTGGTTTTATTATGTGCCTGATTCCGCTGCAGCGCTTGCTATAATGGCGCCTTCGAACGAAGTCGATTCTGCGTTCTTGCAAATTCCTGAAAAAGATTTGAATTTGTTGGATTCCGTGGTGGCGGCAATGGCGCTCCCGCATAGAAAATCGGCGCATCTTGATAGTGCGACTCTTGATTCTGCAATAGTGAATTCCGCATCATTTTCTGAATCGGAATTCGAAATGCAATTTGCTGTTCAAAACTTAAAGGCAATTGAACGCTATTTTATCGAAAATTTTAAATATTCGTATGTGGTGCCATGGCGCAAAGGTTTTGCGGGTTCTTCGATGAATGCGGGTGTCTCGAATATGAAGGACTTGCTTGCGCTTTTCTGGAAAAATAAAGAAGGCTACTGCGAATATTATGCAACGCTTGCAACGCTCCTCTTACGCTATCAAGGAATCCCTGCTCGCTATGTGACGGGCTTTGCGCGTCCAGAGCGTATTGAAAATCGTCCGTATGTAACATTCCGTCGTCGTCATAGCCACGCATGGGTTGAAGTTTATATATACCGCAAGTGGTATATTTTTGACCCAACTCCACCTATGACTGAAATGACGTTTGCAAAATCTTCGTGGATAGCTACAAAAATTGAAGGGCTGAAAGGTCGATTCTCATACGTGAGGCATTTGCTCAAGGATGGCGAATGGCGCCGCGTCGTGGATAGTTGGCAAACTTTGTCAGAGCGTTTAGTTTCTAATCCTATAATTTACGTTGTTTTGGGTGCGTTGTTGGCGTTCTTTATGGCGCTTAAGCTCCGCAAACGTCAGAAGCGGAACTCGCATGCGGTTTCGAAAAATGCGGTGCGTTGGATCCAGGTTCTTGCCAATGCTGAAAAGCGTCTTTTGCGGTTGGGCTATGTACGTGCTCCTGGCGAGACTGTTTCTGCTTTTGCAAAAAGCGTGGAAGAAACAATAAAAAAGGCGAGCCCCAAGGACTCGCGTTACGAAAAAGAATTTTCTCTTGCGCTGGAGCAGTTGCGTGAATACGAAAGCAACCGCTGGCGTATCGAAGATTAGTTCGCCGTTTCGAATTTGTAGACTTCAGTAGCGGTACGCTTTTCAACAGCGTCGGACTGCTTCATTTCCGGTTCCATGAAGAAAATCTCAGGGAATGTCATTGTGACATCGTTTCCATTGACTTCAAAGATCGGGGTGAGCGTGATGGAGGTCTTTTCCATGCATTCATTGCCGATTTTTGCAATGAGGGTAAGCGAGCCGTTTGCGATGCTCCAATCACCGTAAGTTTTTCCGGTCGGGGTGATGCAATCGGCCTTGCTCAAGCTGGAGTTCGTGAATTCAAACTTGTTGGCGTGCTTGTCATCCACGTAGAACTTGAGCTTTGCGGGGCTTCCGGTCAAGTCATGGCTCGGATCGATGATGTGGAGAACATCGGTTTCGACTGTGCGGATAATCGTCGGACCTTTGATGGACCATGTACCCATGAGACAGTCGTTGCTAAGGCCGCTTGTGCACTGTTGAGCTTTAGAAGGGGGTGTGGTTGTCGATTCGCTACCGCAGGCAACGAGTGCGGAGGCGATAGCAAGGGAAGCCAAAATTTTGATTGTCATAAAATCCTCTTTTTAAGAGGAATATATATAATATTTTCAATGTTGCAGAACGCTACAACGCGATTTTCCAAAGATTTAACAATTTGTTGGAATTTGGAATATATATTATAAATAGTTGTTGGGGGGTGTATTGTACACCCCAAGGAGTGTTCGATGAAAGTCTCGCGTTTCGTGAGCTTGTTTTTTGGTTTGGGGCTTGCTGTGTCGTCAAATGCTGCTCCAGACCCAAATTTTCACATATATCTTGCTTTGGGCCAGTCTAATATGGAGGGTCAGGCCAATATCGAGAGTCAGGATAAGACTGTCGATAAGCGTTTCCAGGTGCTTTGGACCACCAAAGAAACCAATTGCGGTAAGAGTCTAGGCAAGTGGTCCGATGCTGTTCCGCCTTTGGCTAGTTGCAGCTCAAAGCTTGGGCCTGCGGACTATTTTGGACGTACAATGGTCGAAAAGACCGACCCGCAAATAAAGGTTGGTATCGTTGTTGTGGCTGTTGCAGGGTGCAGTATTCAATTGTTTGATTCACCGATTAGCCAAAGCTATATGAATCAGCAGGCCGGCTGGTTTAAGCAGAGAGTCGATGCTTATGGTGGAAAGCCTTACGAACGTTTGATTGAAATGGCCAAAAAGGCGCAAGAAGAGGGTGTCATCAAGGGAATTATTTTCCATCAGGGCGAAACAGATGCCGGTGACAACCAGTGGCCATCTAAGGTCAAAAAACTCTATGACCGTATTATCAATGATTTGGGCCTTGGCAATGATATTCCGTTCCTAGCGGGCGAAGTCTTGCGCAGTGGTTCGAGCAAGGGGGCTAACAACAATATTGCAAAGCTTCCTCAGCAATCCAAGAACTTTTACGTAATCTCTTCCGAAGGCTTTAACCAGGCTTTGGGAGACGGTCAGAACGTGCACTTTACATCGCAAGAGTATCGTGATTTTGGCAAACGCTATGCCGAGAAGATGATAGAAGTGCTTGGCGATAAGATTAAACCTGTTTCTGAGGCGTCGAGCAGTAGTAGCAAGGGTTCTGTTTCCGAAGAATCCAGTTCGTCTGTAGCACGGTCCAGCTCATCTGGGGTTCAGTCTAGTTCTTCGAGATCGCATCATCGTAGCAGCGACAGCCATAATTCCAGCAGTTCTACGATGGGTGGAATCGTAATCGGAAATGCGGCGGCTTCGTTGAGTGTTGGAGCTGTTTCGTTTGATGAACGCTATCTCAATGTCCCGCTTTCGGTTGCTCGTGCGGGCGTGGTGAATGTTCGCCTTTATTCGGTGCTCGGAAACGAAGTTGCGAATGTCAATAAATTAATGAATGTTGGGACGCGAACTGTTCAAATTACGAGGGACGGAATTTCGTCGGGAGTTTACTTGCTGAGTGTTCAGACGAATTTTTCTCAAGTGACTAAGCGGATAGATCTTTCGAAGTAGAACTTTCCTCACAGCCCAGGGCTCCGCGCAACTGCGCGGGGCTCTTTTCATTTGCTCCAGTGCCAAACGTGGTGCGGGGTAACCTTTTTTTGTCGTTCCTCTTCGAGGCATGACCGCTGCGGTTATCCAATACGAACGCAAGCGTTTGTGCAGGATAACCTTGTTTGTCGTTCCCCGCGGAGGCGGGAATATCCTACAGATTATTCTGTTCGATTTTCAAAACTTCAAGTTCTTCGCCCGCAACTTTGAACTTGACTTCAAATTCAGCAAAGGAGAATCCGTAAACGCGCTCGGGATCGTTTTGATAGGCGGGGCGCGGATCTTGTTCCAAGACTTCAATGAGTGCACCGCGTTTTTCGGAAGGCAATTTGTTGAGTAGCTCGGAGGGCTTTACATGCACTTTGATTTGGCGGACGGCCTCGGCGAAGCCACCCTTGGCTTCGGGATGGGCGTCCGTGTAAGGCAGGTACGGTTTGATATCGACGATGGGCGTTCCGTCCATCAAATCGGCGCCGGAGACGACGATTTCGGGCCCTTCCGGCCCGTCGAGATTAATTTGTTCGATTTTTACGCAAGAAAGTGCGACCGGGTTCGGGCGGAAGCTCGATCGGGTCGCGAAAACGCCAAGACGCTTGTTCCCGCCGAGTCTCGGCGGGCGCACGGTCGGGCTCCAAGTGCTGCGAATGTTTTCCGAAAAAATCCACATGATCCACAAGTGGCTAAAGCCTTCTAGCCCGCGCAAAGCGTCTGCGTTGCGGAACTCCGGCTCAAAGCGAATCGTGGAACGCAAATTCTGCACAAGGCCGCTTTGCCGCGGAATGCCAAACTTTTCGCGGAAGTCGCTCTTGATTCGTGCGATGATTTTAAACGAAATATTTTGCATGAACTTCTAAAAAATAAAAAAGAAAGACTAGAGTTTTAATGCGTTCGCATTGGACTCTAGCCTTTTTAAGTGTGGGGTTGATGATTTATTGAAACTTGTTTTGCCTTAGTAAATTGCGTTACTTGATCGTAATAGCCTTTTTCAAGAGCAACTTGCTGTTCGAACTTACAACCTTTGCAATGTACTTGCCGTTCGGAATCTTCTTGAGGCTGACGCTTCTGTTGCCGTTTACGTTTGTGCTCAGGAGGGTCTTGCCGTCCAGCGTCATGATTTCGAGTTTGCTTTCGCTCGGTACGCTAATCTGCAAATTCCTGTTCTGGAGTGAGAGTGTAACCCTGCCCGGCATGCGCGTAATGTTTTTAATTTCAGTCGGAGTGACGTCGATGAACTTTGTTCCTTCCGGTGCGCCCACGATGAGGCCGCGGCCGACTGTACTCATGTAAACAACGCCAAAGTTGTTCATGTCGCCCTGCACGAAGTTGCCGTTACCCGGACCGCCGTACTGGTGGGCGTCATCGTTTACGCGTTCAAAGCTCTTGCACTTGTCTGTACTACGGTAGATGCCAATCGGGTCGCCAGACTTTGCTGCTCCCCAGATGAAAATCGTTTCGTAATCGCTACCTTCCTTTGCTTTGCCGATACCGACGGATATTGCGGTGCTTGCGCCTGTGCAGCGGTTCCAAGATTTGCCGCCGTCTTCAGTGTACGCAAGGCCGTATTCGGTGAAGCCCTTCGGCTGCCAGACTTGAGCTTGGTCCATCGGGACCCACAAATGACCTTCCTTCTTCGGAACAGTGCGGATGAGTCCAGCGCCGTTGTAGTATTCGCCGGCGCCTTCGTTTTGCAAGCGGGCATCCTGTGCGGTAAAGTTCTTGGCGCCGTCTGTAGACTTGTAAAGCGTACCCATGGCGTTCATCACGTAGAATGTTTTCGGGTCTACCGGGTCTGCGACAATGCGGGCGTATTGCGTCTGCGTGCCTGTTTCGACGGCGGTCCAAGTGGCGCCGTTGTCATCGGAACGATAAACTGTTGCGCTTTGGTCGGGGCGGTGGAGCATGACTTTGCCGTCAGCGGAGAGCACGACGAGTCCCTTGCCGCCTTTGAGTTCCGTCTTGACGCTGTCCCATGTGGCGCCCAAATCGTCAGAGCGGTACATGACATTAAAGTTTTTAGATTCGTAAGTGTAGTACTTGGTGATAACGCCTGTGCGCAGGAGCGTGCCGGAAAGTGGAGCGTATGCCATGCTTTCGGTTGTGCCGATGATCGGCGTGTGGCGTGGATTGCTCTTCTTGATGTCCGTGTAGACGGCGCCATCGTAGTCGCCAATCGCGGTGACGAGCGGGCCGCCCGGAATGCTTACGATGTCGAGCGGGACGGTTTCTTCGATACCCACGGATTGAAATTTCCAAACGGGAACCTTGGCGGTGATGTCGTCGGTCTGGAAAATGCCGTTACCGCTTGTCACCCATACTTTCTTGCTGTTGAATGGGTCAAATTCAATAGAGCCAGCCCAGTGAATCGCGTTGCCGTGAATCCACTTGTTGCCGTTTTCATCCATGTTCACGCCGTCGCCGTAGTGCTGGCCGAATGTCCAGTTTTCGCCGCCGTCGGTCGTCACGTAAATGCGGTCACCGTAGTTTTCGGTGTTATCCTTGAACAGGTGGCGTCCGGTGTACTGGCCGAGTGTCGAGACGACAATGTGCTTGGAATCCTTCGGGTCAATTGCGATGCCTCCGTAAGAACAGGTGTTCTTTTCGTGGGCGATGGTGCCGTCTTCTTTTTCGTTATCATCATACGGCGTGATGTCGGTCCAAGTGCCAGCCTTGATGTTGTACTTGAAAACGCCACCTCGAGAAATATTGTATGGGCCCGGGCCGTCGGCGAATGTCACGTACATGTTGCCATCGACAATCTTGGCTCGGTGTGGCATGAGGCCTGCCGGGGAACCTGCAACGACTTCCCAAGTTTTGCCGCCATCGTGGCTGACTTGCAAATTGTCCTTTGTTTCGGAAAGGCCGATGTAAATGGTGGCGGTGCTTCCGTCCGCGAGCTTGCCTTGAGCTGGGTCGAACATCACGAAGCTTACGCCGTTGACGCCGTTCAGGCTGCTTTCGGTGGCCGTCGAAAGCGCGACTTCGTAAAGGCTTGTCCAAGTCTTGCCGGAGTCGGTACTCTTGTAAATGCCCTTGCTACGGCTTCCGCAAAGCACGATATTCGACTTGTTCGGGTCTACGGCGAGCTTTTCGCCGGTCTGGCGGCCCATGCCGTTGCCGTGAGCGAGCATTTCTACATAGCTCGTGTCCCAAGTGGCGCCCATGTCGGAAGAGCGCAAAACAGCGGTGCGGCCCTTGCTAAAATAGCCGGTTCCGCCGAGCACGTAAATCTTTTTCGGGTCTTGCGGGTCAAGCGCAAAAGCTTCGGTACCATAAAGGCCCACATCGTTTTGGCTGATCCAGTCCATCAACGGTATCCAACGGCTGCTGGTGGCGTCCCAACGGTAAATGCCGCCGACATCGGTGCGGGCGTAAATGAGCCCTTCGACTGTCGGGCTTGGCATAATGGCGCTCACGAATCCGCCGCCATCAAAACGAACGTTGCCCCATTCGTACTTTTCGGCGCTAGCGGTGGTGGCAAGTGCGGCCAAAGTGGCGATGCCGATGATTGAAATTTTACCAAACATATCGTCTCCGTTGAATTTTTGAGAACAATTAAACCCTTACAACTATGGTTAATATACATAAATATTTGAAAAAGAGGTTCTTACATAAACCTTAAATTGAGAAAACTTTTGAGAACATGCTGCAAAACGGTTTACCGTAAATGTCATCGTGTAAAAAAGACCCCGGCGCAGTGGCCGGGGCGACATCTAAAAAATTAAAAAGTAATAACCAATGACTATTGACTAATAACCATTGACCAATAACCAAACATTTATTCAGCGCCGATTCCGAGACCTCTAAACGGCACGTATCTGATTTGGTTCTTGTCGTCGATGATGACGGCAACGCCGGTGAGGAAGTACGGCCAGTGTCTCGATGCCGGGTCGTGGAATCTGTAGTTTACGGTTCCGTTAGATGCAAAAACGGAGAGCGGAAGGATGAAATCGTCATGAGAGCAAATGACGCGGAACTTGTTCATGGAAGCGTAGTCCGGAGCAATGTGCGTCTTGATGACTTCTTCGGATTTTTCCTTGAGATCGTAGAATGCGTCGGCATAAAGGTTGTCGTAGGCCCAGCCAGAAATGACGAGACGGACGTTTTTGGTGGAGTCGTCATAGAAATTGTAGCGTTCCTTGTCCTTTTTGTACCAACTGATGGAGTAAATATCCGAGGAATCGTGCGGGAAAGTCTGCTGTCCGCGTCCGAGGGCGATGTTGAAGCAGGTTTGTTCTGTGCGGACGTACTTGGTGTGAGTGTACACGAATTCGTCTGCGCTGATGAGTTTTTTGCCGACGGCTCGTGCCTGTCTTACACCATCAGACGGTTGGCCGTTGACTGAATCCGGTTCGTTTTCCCAATAGGTGAGCGGGGTTTCTTTGCCTGTTTGGCCGTCGTCGCGTTCTCCGTGGCGAATCACGAAAACAGCCTTTTCGTTGCAGCGGACGCTTTTGAATACGTCTTCGATGTCTGCAAGGCCAATGGAGTCGAGTGCGATGGTGGCGACAGGCGTTTCAACGCAATTCGGGTCAGGCGGAGTCGTTGTGACTGAGGAACTGGACTGTGGCGGCGGCACTAATTCTGAAGAACTGGAGAGCTCGACCGGTGCTGTTGCAGAACTGGAATTTGCAATTTCGGCAGAGCTTGCGGGGAGCTGTTCGATAGAAGAACTCGAAGTTAAACTCGGTAGTTGGGCCTGATCGCTCGAACTCTGTGTGTTGGCGAAATTGTTGAATGCGGTAGGGGAATTGTCGTCACTGCAGGCGCCAAAGAGGGCTGCCGATAGAATTGCGCCCGTAAAAGCTAAAGAAACACGTGAAAATTTATGCATTTCGAAAAATTCCTTGTTTTATCCCTTTAAATTTATTTTCGCAGACCCATTTCTTCAAGTAAAATTTTCAAAAATGCTACTAGAATTGCCGTATATTGAATTGTCGCGCGGTGTCTGTCACCCAGAAATCGTTAGGATAACCCAATAAACAGATGTCGCCGGCATTTGTCACCCTAGAGTCGCTAGACGATAGGGTCCATTAAGTTTATGAATCCTTTGACTCCACTACGTTTCGATTAGGATGACGGCGCATTTCCCGTCTGCAAAAGCATTTTGTATCTTAAGTCTTCTATGGACTACTAACTATAAACTACTAACTATTATAGTTAATCTCGTTCCTGCGTTTGAGTTCCTTGTTCAATGGCCAATAAATGGCTGCAAAAACGACATATCCGATTAAAAGAACAATCCAGTGGTTGAGCCTAAAACCGATTTCTACGTAGCGCATCGTCACGAACATGAATGGCCCTGCAATCAAAAATAGCGGCAGTTGCCTGCACTGGTCGCCAAGCGAAAAACGGCTCTCGTAACTCACGATGGAATTCATCATCGGAAAACTTGTGCAAAAACCTCCCATCAAGCGCTTGATGAGCATAAGCCCGGAAACGACGCCTGCGATGGCGGGCGCCTTGATGTAAACGGGGAGAGGCGTCTTGTAACGCACGCCGGATTTGTACCGTTGTTTTTGAAAGAAGATAATCCCGATAATTAAATCAAAAAGGCATGCCCCGATAAAGTATGCTTCGCCTTCGGGAATGCGCTTGTGCAAAAATGTTCCAAGCGTCACAAAAAACGCAAGCCCTGCTATGATGGAAAGGACTATGGGAACTTTTACTTTGTAATGGAGAATGCGGACAATGTGCACGTATAACATGCACATGAAACCAGAAACGGCGTTTTCGGTGCCCATAGGGAGTCCGACTGCAATGTAGGCAAAACCGCAGGGGATGGGAATGGTTGCCGTGACCGCCTTGAGTTGTGGGTCCTTCAAGTAGGCGCTCAAGGTTCCGAGGGCGGTGACCATAAAGACGAGCAGCCAGTCATAGACGGAAAAATTGAAATTCAAAGCTTCAAACATTGTGCAAAAAAATAGAAAAGTAAGCGCCTTTTCAACATTTCCATTATAGATTTATTTTTGATACTACCTATGCCGATAGATATCTGAAAAGCGAGGTTCCGATGCTCTCGATTCCGTCTTATTGGTATTTTATCCCAGTGGCTGCACTTATTGCTCTGGGGATGGCTCTCTTCTTCTATCATTTTATGAAATGTGCCCCCGAAGGCAATGAAAAAATGAAGGAAATCGCCCATTATGTGCGAGTGGGGGCTTATGCTTACCTCAAAAAGCAATACCGGACGATATCGGTTGTGTTTGTAGTGCTTTTCTTTATTTTTGTGGTTTTGGCGATTCTTAAAATCCAGAACCCGTTTGTGCCGGTTGCGTTTCTTACGGGGGGCTTCTTCAGCGGACTTTGCGGTTTTTTGGGCATGAAAACGGCAACGTATGCAAGTTCGCGAACGGCAAATGGTGCGATGTCGAGTTTAAATCGAGGACTGGTGATTGCCTTTAGAAGTGGGGCGGTCATGGGCCTTATCGTTGTGGGCTTTGGACTTTTGGATATTTCGGCTTGGTTCTTCTTGCTCAATTACATTTATGACAACAATGTTCTAGGCTTTGGTGCTGATATTGCGTCTAAGATTTCGCTGGGTGCATGGAATGTGGATTTGGTGAATAATGCTGATTGGGCGCATGCGAAAATGGTTGAAATTACGACGACGATGCTTACGTTTGGCATGGGTGCTTCGCTGCAGGCTCTGTTTGCTCGTGTGGGGGGTGGCATTTATACGAAAGCGGCTGATGTGGGTGCTGACCTTGTGGGGAAAGTCGAGGCGGGAATTCCGGAAGACGATCCGCGTAATCCGGCGACCATTGCAGATAATGTTGGCGACAATGTGGGCGATGTGGCTGGCATGGGCGCTGACCTTTACGAATCTTATTGCGGTTCCATTCTCTCGACGGCTGCGCTCGGGGCTGCTCTCCCGATGGGTGGTATGAAGTTTGTGATTGCACCGATGGTTGTTGCGGCCATTGGAATTATCCTTTCGATTGTTGGAATTTTTGCGGTGCGCACGCGCGAAGATGCTTCGACCAAATCGTTGTTGCACTCGCTCTTGACAGGAACGCTTGGCTCTTCAGTGCTCATTCTTGTGGCGCTCTTGGTGCTCGTCAAGATGGATTTTATTTCGATGGGAATATTTGGTTCTGTGCTTTCGGGACTTGCTGCAGGGATTCTTATCGGGCAGTTTACGGAATATTTTACGTCGGATGCTTATAAGCCTACGCGTGGAATTGCAGATCAGGCAAGGCTTGGGGCTGCAACGACGATTATTGATGGAATCTCGGTAGGGATGTTTTCGACGGGACTTCCAGTGGTGACTATTGTTGTGGGAATTATCTGCGCGTTTGGTTGTGCTGGCGGTTTTAGCGATATGGCAATGGGGCTTTACGGCGTTGGTTTTGCTGCTGTGGGCATGCTGAGTACGCTAGGCATAACGCTTGCAACGGATGCTTTTGGACCGATTGCCGATAATGCGGGTGGAAACGCCGAGATGGCGGGGCTTGCTCCCGAAGTGCGTGAGCGTACCGATGAACTGGATATGCTCGGGAATACGACTGCTGCAACAGGCAAGGGCTTTGCTATTGGTTCTGCGGCTCTTACGGCAATGGCGCTTTTGGCATCATATGTCGAAGAAGTGAAAATTTGGCTTGGACATTTGGCCTCTTCTGCGGAAGGAATTTGGAAGGTTGGAACTGTTGTCTTTGCAAACAGCGTAAATGATTTGACGAGTACACTGTCTAGTATATCGGGCGTGAAGTTCCTTGATGGGGGAACGCGTGCGATTGCAGAAAACGGCGATTTAGTCGGTATGGTTGTGAGCAAAGTAAATTATGCGGACTTTATGCAAATCTATAATCTCAACTTGATGAACCCCATGCTTTTGGGCGGTCTGTTTATCGGAGCGATGATGACGTTTGTGTTCTGTGCTTTGACGATTAAGGCCGTGGGGCGTGCCGCAAGTGCGATGGTCGAAGAAGTTCGTCGGCAGTTCCGCGAGATTCCTGGAATCATGTTTGGAACGGGGAAACCCGATTACGCTCGTTGCGTGGAAATTTCGACAACGGGCGCGCAACACGAAATGATTCTCCCTTCGATTTTAGCAGTGGTCGTGCCTGTGTTGGTCGGACTCTTTATGGGTGTTGCGGGCGTGTTTGGACTTTTGGCCGGCGGGCTTGCATGTGGCTTTGCTCTTGCGACGATGCTCAACAACGCCGGCGGTGCTTGGGATAACGCAAAGAAGTTTGTCGAAAAAGGCAATTACGGCGGTAAAGGCTCAGATACTCACAAGTCTGCTGTCGTGGGCGATACTGTAGGCGACCCGTTCAAGGATACTGCGGGCCCCTCGCTCAATATCCTCATCAAGCTTATGACAATGGTGAGTGTTGTTTTCGCGGGTGTTATTGTCCGCTTTGGAAATATATTGTTCTAGTGGTCATTGGTTCTTGGTCGATGGTCATTGGAAACCTGCCGACGGATAACTGCGCCTCAGGTTCGATTTACTATATTCTTTCGCAAGAGGTATTTCCATGAAAGTTTTAGTAACTGGTGTTGGTGGCCAGCTCGGTCACGATGTGATGAATGAACTTGCAAAGCGTGGTTATGAAGGTGTAGGCAGTGATATTGCTCCGACGTATTCTGGAGTTGCCGATGGCAGCGCTGTGACCACGATGATGTACGTGCCGATGGATATTACGAATGCTGCTGTTGTTGCTGAAACAATCAAGAGCGTGAATCCCGATGTGATTGTGCATTGCGCTGCTTGGACTGCAGTGGACCTTGCCGAAGACGAAGACAAGAAGGCTAAGGTCTTTGCAATCAATGCCGAAGGTACCGAAAACATCGCTCGCGTCGCAAAAGAAATTGATGCAAAAATGGTCTACATCAGCACGGACTATGTGTTTGACGGTCAGGGGACATCTCCGTGGAAACCGGACTGCAAGGATTACAAGCCGCTCAACGTTTATGGCGAATCCAAGCTCAAGGGCGAACTCGCTGTTTCGGGAACTCTCGAAAAATATTTCATTGTGCGCATTGCGTGGGTGTTCGGCTTGAATGGTAAGAACTTCATCAAGACGATGCTCAAAGTGGGCGAGTCTCACGATACCGTCCGCGTTGTTTATGACCAAATCGGAACGCCGACTTACACGCTCGACTTGAGCCGCCTCCTTGTCGATATGATAGAAACGGACAAGTACGGTTACTATCACGCTACGAACGAAGGCGGATTCATCAGCTGGTACGAATTTACGAAGGAAATCTACAAGCAGGCAGGCCTCCCGACGAAGGTGTTGCCGGTGACGACTGCGGAATATGGGCTTTCAAAAGCGGCTCGTCCGTTCAATAGCCGCTTGGACAAGAGCAAACTTGTGGAAGCTGGTTTCAAGCCGCTCCCCACATGGCAAGATGCCCTTGGCCGCTACCTCAAGGAAATCGGCGTGATTGCATAGGGGTATGAGGTGTGAGCTCGGCTTGCTGAGCCTTTGGGCTCGCCTTGCAAAGCTAGGCTTTGAGGAATGTTTGGAGCCTATGGCTCGATTATAAGAACTCAAAGCACATGTCGTAAGACATGTGCGGCCTCACATCTCAAAGCACCATAGGTGCGACCTCAAACCTCTACGAGAATCTTTCGTACAAGGCGTCTCGTTCCACAGGAACGAGGCCTTCTTTTATGATAAGGCTTTTCATGCGTTCCGGGCTCATGCCCACGGGAACCGTGGCGCCTGCTGCATGCGTAATCTTTTCTTCAACGATAGTGCCATCCAAGTCCGAAGCGCCGGCGTGGAGCGCCTTCATCGCAGTCTCGATGCCCATCTGGATCCAGTAAGCCTTGATGTGTGGGAAGTTGTCCATGAACAAGCGCGACACCGCGACCGTGCGCAAAATGTCTTCTTCGCTTGTGATGTTTGGAACGATTTGATGGAGCGCATTGTGTTCCGGATGGTACACAAGCGGAATGAATGCGAAAAATCCTGGAGCTTCGTCTTGCAAGTCGCGGAGCATCTTCATATGCGCAATGCGGTCTTCAATCTTTTCGATGTGCCCGAACAGCATGGTCGCATTCGTCGGGATTCCGAGCTTGTGTGCGGCACGATGGACTGCAAGCCATTCCTCGCCAGTTTCCTTGCCCGGGCAAATCTTGTCGCGAACACTTTGTACTAAAATTTCAGCACCGCCACCGGGGAGCGCGTCAAGACCTGCGTCCTTGAGCGTTGCCATGATTTGTTCCGGCGATTGTCCAGAAATCTTTGCGAAGTGGCAAATCTCGACTGCGGTAAAAGCTTTTAGATTGACAGACGGAAATTCTTTGCGGAGCTTGCGCAACATTTCGATGTAGTAATCGAACGGATGATCGGGATGCAGGCCTCCGACAATATGCAATTCGCGGGCGCCATTGCCGATGGCTTCGGCGGCTTTGTTGCGGATGGTCTCGTAATTCCAGTCGTAAGCGGTCGGGCTATCTTTTTTGATGCGGCTGAACGCGCAGAATTTGCAGTGCAGCACGCACACGTTCGTGTAGTTGATCTGGCGATTGTTCACCCAGTAAACGGACTTGCCGTGACGAGCTTCTTTTTCGGCGTTGGCACGTGCGCAAAGTTCATCGAGTGGTGCGTTCAAAAATAAATCGAGAGCTTCTTGTTCTGAAATGCGAGACATACGATAAATATAGTTATTGGTCAATAGTCATTGGTTGTTGGCCAGTAGTTATTAGAACTTAGTTGGCAGAACTCAGTCGGCAGTAGGAAGTGGTTGGTGGTTAGTGATTAGGAATGTGTCATCCTGAGGACCGAAGGGACGAAGGATCCAGTGAAGGTTAAGAGAGGTTTGTTGGTTATAGCTATGAGCCGTGAGGGGTGGGGCTTTGTTCCATCCACAAAAATAATGGACTCTATCACCTTCGGTTCCAGAGTGACAATTTTTTTTTCGGACATCCTTATTGCATAAAACAAAAAAAAGACGCAGATTGAAATCTGCGTCTTTTTAGTAGCGGGGGCAGGACTTGAACGCTGCGACCTTCGGGTTATGAGCCCGACGAGCTACCAACTGCTCCACCCCGCGTCGAGGTTGTCCCATATATAGAAATTATTAATAGATTTGGCAAGAGTAGAGGGTCAATTAAAAGCTGGAGTAAGTTTTTTTTATGCTTTTTTCGTTGAATTTCGCCAAAATATCAATCAATTTCCTCTACACAAATTTTTTCAAAATGTGCTTGCTGGCATAGAAATAATCAATTCCGCTGATGAGTGTAATGGCCGTTATGATGCCCATCACAACAACAGGAAATTGCGGCCAAATACTTTCAAAACCTGGGATCAATGCACGCACTGGTTCAATGGCTCCAAGGAGGATTGCGACAATGCCGATGCCCTGCAAAGCCGTTTTCCACTTGCCACTGCGACGAGCAGGCATGATAAGTCCTTCGCTTGCTGCGAGCGTTCTGAGCGTTTCCACGCTAGATTCACGGAAGTAAATCAAAGCGACCATCCACACGGATGCGTAACCCGTTGCGATAAAGCACATGAAAATAGTCATGTTCGAAATCTTGTCGCTGAACGGATCGAGATATTTGCCGAGCGTGCTCACTTCGCCCATGGAACGTGCAAGCTTGCCATCCAAAAAGTCCGTGAGCATGAATCCTAGAACCATCACGAGCGCAAGCACTTTAAAGACGATGTTGTTGTTGCTGTAATCCAAATCGTTGTCGTAGAAGAACACCCAGAGGAAAAACGGCGTAAGCACAATGCGGCTCATAGTGAGCTGGCTTGCTATCGAAAGCGGCTTTCTGTGGGCGGGATCACGATAGTACCAATAAGCGTATGCAGCGGTAGAAGCGGCAATGAGCAAAATGGAAACGACCATCATAATTTGTTGCAAATTTTCGATGTTCAGCAAATACACGCCCATCGTGATTGTGACAGAAAGATTCGCGAGCTTACTCCAGCGGCGCTTGCGGGGGAGTTGCTTGCCTTCGCGGAGAACTCCAAGCGAAAAAAGCGTATGCGAAATAAGTCTTGCTAGTAGGACTGCGCAACCGACACCCAAGATTTTTTCAACGCTTTCGTTTTGGAGCAGGTCGCGGGCAAAAATGCTTGCCATCACGATAAACTGTAAAAAACCGTCAATCGTGTTGAGCCAAAGTCTGTAGTAGGGCTTTTCAATTTCCTGACTTCTGAGCTGGAAAAGGTTGACCCAGCCCATGATAAGTGCTATACCCACAAAGGCGCAAGCTGTCTTTGTCCAGCCTTCCCAAATGAAGATTATGACGCAAACAAAGACGAGTGCTCGCAAGACACTCCATACGCGCGAACGTAAACGAACATCAGATGTGTTTTCTGGTTCTGTCATAAATTATTCTCCAACAGCTGCTTTGCATGGGTGCGGACCGTTTCTGAAGATCCACCTAACATTCTAGCAATTTCTTCAATACGTCCGTTCTTGTCAAGGTCAATAATGGACGTAAATGTCCTTCCGTCAATTTCTTTTTTGCTCACGGCGAGCTGATTTTCTGCTCGGCTGGCAACTTGGTGTAAGTGGGTGATGGTTAGCACCTGGTGGTGCTTGCCCAAATTGCGCAATGCATCGCCGATGCTGTTGCCTGTTTCGCCCGAGATTCCAGAGTCCACTTCATCGAAAATCAACAGCGGAACTTTGTCGAGTTCGGCCATGACGCTCTTGATGGCGAGCAGAACGCGGCTGAGTTCACCGCCGGATACCGCCTTTTGCAAAGACTTTTCGCCTTCGCCCGGGTTCGGGGCAAGCAAAAATTCAATGCGGTCGGCGCCGTTCGGTGTCGGATCTTGTTCTGTGATGCTTGTAAAGAATTTAGCCTTGGGCATGCCGAGGCTGTGCAAGATTTCTTGCACGGCCGAGTCGAACTTGAGGGCTGCTTCGCGCCGCTTTTCGGTGAGGGCTTGCGCGAGACGGAATGTCTCGGCCTTGTGCGCCTCTGCTTTGCGCTTGAGCTCTTCGAGGTCGGCATCGAGATTCTCGAGACTGTCGAGCTCCTGCTTGCGCTGTTCGGTAAGCGCGATAAGCCCTGCTACATCGGTGCGGTATTTGCGCTTGAACTTTTGAATGAGTGCAATTCTCGAATTGGCCCGGTCGATTTCGACGGGGCTCATAGCTTTTGACGGACGGAGCCTTTGCAAGTCCTTGCAAATTCCTTCGAATGGATCGGCCACTTCTACGAGTGCGTTCAAGTCTTCTTCGTAGTGCGGAATCTTTTGTGCTAAAGAACGCAATTTGTACTGAAGGTTTTGCACTTGCTCGAGAATGCCGTTATCGCAACCAATCAAACCTTGAATGTCGTTTAGCAGATTGCGTTCTGCCTCGCTCTTGCTTGCTATGTTGACTTTGTCTTCAAGTTCTTCTTCTTCACCATCACGGAGCGCAGCTTTTGAAAGTTCGTCGTACTGGAATTTTAAAAAGTCTTTTTGCTGGGCGAGGTCTTTAGCATGAGCTTCGGTCTTTTGAATTTCTGCGAGTACGCTGTTCCAAGCATTGTAACTTTTTGTATAGTTTGTTAGCAATTCACCGTTGCCGGCATATTCATCGAGCATCTTCGCATGTGTACGAATGTCGCGTAACAAAAGCTGTTCGCTTTGCCCATGCATTTGGATCAGCGATTCGCCGAGTTCTTGCAAGTCAGAAAGGCTAACCACGGAACCGTTCACGCGGGCGCGCCCTTTTCCGTTTTCTAGAATCTCACGGCGGATGATGAGTTCGTCATCGTCATCGAGTTCGAGCTTTGCAAGAATTTGTTTGACTTCGGGTTCATTCCGGATGTCGAAAATCCCTTCGATGATTGCTTTTTCTTCGCCCGTGCGGACCATGGACGCTTGCGATTTGTCCCCGCAGACCATGCGGAGCGCCTTCATGAGAACAGACTTGCCAGCGCCAGTTTCACCGGTAATAGCAGTAAATCCCTCATGGAAAGGGACTTCTGCCTCTGCTATCAATGTGAAACCATTAATTGTGAGTTGCTTTAACATTTGCTTGGTTACTAGTTGTTAGTCAATAGTCATTAGTTGATAGTCGCTAGTCTTTGGTCATTTGCAATAATTAAAAACTAATGACCAATAACTAATGACTAAATACTATTTCTCAAATTCAATAATACTTCTATAAATCGGGCGGCCTTCTTTCTTGTATTTGCGTTCGAATCCGGTCATAATGCCTTCGGTGGGTTCTGCCGTATTGCGTTCAATTACCTTGCAAGTCGGGAATGCATCGAACGTTTCAAGTGCAATTTCGTTGTATTCCTTGTGGTCGGTGCCCCAGTAGAAAATGCGTTTGCCGGGTTTTAGGCAACGTGCGACTTCGGCGAGGAAATCAGGGCGCAGCAAACGATTCTTGTGGTGGCGTTCTTTTGGCCACGGGTCCGGGAAGTACATGTGGAAAGCATCAACGGTGTTGTCCTTGACGACATCGCGCAAGAAGTAGAACACGTCCCCGCGCAACATGGCTGCATTGCCTTGTGCTACGACTCCACGCTTTTCCATGCGTTCATGAGCAAAGGCGGCCCAAGTCCAGTCCCATTCGCTACCCATGATAAAACGGTCCGGGTGTTTTTCGGCGTAGTCCGTCATGAAGTTGCCTTTGCCACTTCCGATTTCCACTTCGATATGACCGTTCTCGTTCGGGAACATATCTTTCCAGTCGAAGTCGAGTTTGTGCGGTAAACCATCCGGTGTCTTGATAGGTTTTTTGTCGCCGTTTGTGCGGAATATGTAATGCCACAGAGCTTTCATCTGCGGGTCTCGATTCAAATCGCGGTAGAATTCCGGAATGATGACTTCCTTTTCGACCTTTTCTTCTTTCACTTCTTCGTTGTTGATTTCTTCTGCCATATTTTTTCTCTGTTATTTTAAAACTTTACTGAGTCTTGTTGCTGCGTTACGTTTTGCTTTAGGATGATGTGTTTACTTGTGTATGTTGTCATTCTGGAGGGGTGAAACCCCGATAGAATCCATTAAGTTTTTGCTTGGGTCCTATCGCTGCGTTCCTGGATGACAATTTCTAATAACTTCCTACTGTCTACTTCCTACTAAATAAACGCTATCACTTTCTCCTTAAACTTCTCTGGGATTGCTTTGTCAATCGCATCGCGGATATGCCTCTCGGAATACTTCATTGAGAAATGGCTCAAGATGATTTTTTCGCACTTGATTTCGTCGCCAAGTTCGTTAAGCGCATTGACGATATCTTTCAAGTGGCTGTGCCCTTTCTTTTTGCTCATGGCCTCTTCGCCATCGTCGAGGAATGTGCATTCCGTAATCAGCACTTTCGATTGGAAAACGCGGCTGTTGTCGAGCAAACTTTCGCCAAGACAATCGCCCATAAAGCTTATGAGCGGTTCGTAAACTTCTCGCGTGATTTCGACACCGTTCTTGCGGAGTTCAATAATTTCAGTGGCGTTTTTCCCAAGGAATTCGTCCTTGAGTTTCTTCTTGTAAAAGTAAAGCGTGCCGCCCATCGTCGGGATGGAATGCTTGACTTCGAACGCTTCGAGTGCGAGGTCCTTGCGGTAGCGCAGAAATTGTAATTCGCCTGCGGTGACAGGTTCAATTTCCGGATAGCGGAATTTTGTTTCGTTCACGCCTTCGAATAAGGCTTCTGCTCTAATCCAAGCTTTTGCGTTTTCACTTACGAATTCGGGAATGTAATAGACGCTGTCTCGTTCGACGCCCATCATTTTGCGGAGGCTGTGATGGCGCATCAGGCAGCGAGCGTGGTCACCATGGGCGTGGGTCAAGAACACGTGGTCAAGGGGAATTGCCGAAAGCGGGCATTCACCCATATCAATGCAAAAATCAAGTTCCGGAATTTGGATGTACGTTGCGAGTCCGGAAATAGAAAATCCGGATATTGGCGAGCAGGGCGTATCGACGTGGATCTGTCGCAGGGCGTTGTGTATATTCTTATTTTCGTTCACTTTTCTACCGCACAATAATTTAGCAAATTGCGATGCACAAAAAATGACACTTGATGTTACCCGTACTTTTTAGGCATAAAAAAAATCCCGGCTTGGTCAGTCGGGAGTGTAATAAATCTTGCCGATAAGGAAAATTTATCTGTTCGCCGTGATTCTGTCGAATTCCGTGCAAGACATGGTTTCGATATTCACGCCCATAGCGCGGTTACGAGTCCTGTCGTTGCCCTTTCTTTCGGGAATGCGGAAGCAGAAATTGTACTTGTTTCCTTTGTCTGTCGGGATGCCCATCTTGAAAATGCGGAGGCGTTCAGAACCCTTGTTTGTAATTTCGAAGTAGTCGTAGGTGTTCTTGACGCGTTCAAGGCGCTTTTCCGGGGTGAATTCAAGCTCGTTCATGATGGGACCTTCGAGATTGATCGGAAGGGAGTTCTGGAAGCGGAGTTCGAGCTTGCCGTTCGTCTTCACGATGGATGTTTCGGAGGGCTTGATGAGATAGCGCTGTTGAGGAATGTTCTTATAGGCGATGTTGTGCTTGCTTGCCGTGCGCACTCCACAAACTTCGCGCATGTCAGGGTTTGCGACAAAGTCGATATCGCGGCAGATTGGCGGGAGGTCGGTCGGGATTTCGAGGTCTTCGCTTTTTTGAGCGGAACCGCCACAGCCGGCTAACAGTGAAATTGCAAGGATGCAGGATGACAACAAAAATTTATTCTTCATGCCTTAAAATATAAGATTATTATATGCTAATGCGAATTTTTTTTTGAAAATGAACAAAATAGATGAATGAATTCGCATAAAAACAGAAAAATTGTAAAGATTTGTTAACTTTTTAGGGTGTTCGCGGCCTTGTACCCTTTGGACTTTGAAAAAAAATTCTATCTTTGGCGTGGAAAATTGAGATTGGGGTCAAAATGAAGATCTACAGCTGGAACGTCAACGGTATTCGTTCCGTCATGAAAAAAGGCTTTGAAGATTGGTTCACTGCGACCGATCCCGATGTGCTGTGCCTTCAGGAAGTCCGTGCTGAAAAAAGCCAGGTTTCTGAAATCGCAAGCCGCGAAGGTTACTATACCTACTGGAATGCGTGCAAGCGTAAGAAGGGTTACAGCGGCGTAGCCGTCTATTCCAAGATTGAACCCGATGCGGTCAATTACGGCTTTGACATCGAGGAATTCGATGTGGAGGGGCGAGTGCTCCAGTTGGTGTTCCCGGATTGGGTTCTCAACTGCATTTATTTCCCGAACGGTGGCCAGAGCGATGATCGCCTGGATTACAAGCTCCGTTTTTATGATGCGTTCCTGGAAAATTCCAAGCAGTGGTTGCGCGATGGCAAGCATGTGGTGACTGTTGGCGACTATAACACATGCCATAAGGAAATCGATATTGCACGCCCCAAGGAAAACGAGAATGTAAGTGGCTTTTTGCCGATTGAACGCGCTTGGATGGACAAGTACGTCGAAAATGGCTTTGTCGATACGTTCCGCACTCTGCATCCAGAAACTCGCGATGCATATTCCTGGTGGTCGAACCGCTTTGGCGCCCGTGAACGCAATGTCGGTTGGCGTTTGGATTATGGCTTTGTCGATGCAGCCTTGATGCAGAATGTCGTCAGTTCTGAAATCCATCCCGATGTGAAGGGTTCTGACCATTGCCCGATTTCTTTGGAACTTGAGCCGCCGTTCCTTCCGATTCCAATAAAGAAATCAGACGACATTTAACAGTTAAATTAACTTAATTAAGAAACTCCCGACATTTAACATGCCGGGAGTTCTTTTATAGAAATATTATTCTTAATCGAAGTTATAGAAAAGAGATATGCTAAATGCCGTCGGTTCGTCGATTTCTTTAGGTTTGTGTCGGTTGCCTCCTGTAATCTCTATGGATGCATCTAGAGTCACATTGTCAGAAAGCTCGATCTTCGCTCCTATATCAAAGATAACACCGAAATTAGTGGAAGTGATTTCGGTGGAACTGTTGTAGGGGGCTTCTTTCCCCTTGATGATTTCGAGGGCTGTGTAAATTGTAAAGCTTTTGAACAAGATGTCAATTTCGGTACCAAAGTGGAGGTATTCATTGATCCATTCGTCGCCCAGCATGATGCCAATATACTTGGACCATATAACGCTTGTGAAAATGTTTGAATGCTGCATGCCCAAATCGACAGCGAAATTACCTTGTTTTAAATAGTTTGTGCCTGGCAGGTAGCCGTCTACATAGAGGCTGAATCCCGTTGAAAGCTGAAATTTCAAACCGAATTGTGAATTCATAATGCCGAATAGGTTGGATTCGTCAATTTCTTTATGGGTACTGTCGGTGCTGAAGATCCCAAATGGTACAATTGCAGAAAGCTCAAGCCAGCTAAGCGGTGAAAAACGAGCGCCCGCAGCAAGCATCGGACCTGAAACTGGATCCATAGTCATGTAGCTAATTTGACCAGCAATTTGGATAGAGCCTTCTTTTTGAATGGGAAGGTTGTCCCATGACGCATGAGACAAAGTTGCTAATAAAGCAAAACCGATGATTAATTTTTTGATCATACATTCATTCTTTTATTTGTTTTTATATAATATACAAAATAAAAATCCTGACACTTTGTGTGTCAGGACTCTAGCAACTAAAAACTATTGACCAATAACTAACTGTGCAAATATTCGACAATCGCGTCGTGGATCGTGGTGAACACGCTGCGGAGTTCGTCTTCATCTTCTTCGAGGAGCGTCACGCGGAAGCCCTTGAGATCCGTGCAGAAGCTTGTGCTCGGCACCACGCAGATACCCTTGGCGCCCAAGAGGTAATACACAAAGCGGTAGTCGAGATTCGTGGTCTTGCTGCACCATTCTTCGACCTTCTTCTTGATAATCGGATTGTCGATTTTCAAGGTCTGGTGACTGTTGAGGGTGCCTTCGCGGAAGATGATGGTGTTGTAGAATGCACCGTACGTCGGGTTGAAATAGAGCTCCGGAATGTCGGAGAGAATTTCATTGATGATGGCGCTGCGACGGCCAATCTTTTCGTTGAGAGCGTCGCGGTGTTCCTTGAAACGAGCATCGCCGAGGACTCGCGGAATCGTCATCTGCGGGAGCGTTGTCGAGCAGACTTCCACCATCTTGGCGTTGTCGAGAGCGCGGCAGAAAGCATCGAACTGTTCGTCCTTGTCGCGGTTGTAGTATTCGGCCCAACCGCAACGGGCGCCCGGCCACGGGTATTCCTTGGAAATACCCTTGAGAGCGATACCCGGGACATCGCCGATGTATTCGGCGAGCGCGTAAGCGTGGGCGCCGTTATAGACAATCTTGTTGTAAATCTCGTCGCAGATGATGAACAGGTTATAGCGCTTGGCGATATCGACCATCTTTTGGAGAATTTCGAGCGGGTAGACCATGCCGGTCGGATTGTCCGGGTTCAAAATCAAGATGCCTGCAATGCTCGGATTGTACTTCACCTTGTTTTCGAGTTCTTCCAAGTCCGGGTACCAGTGGTTTTCGGGCTGGAGGCGGTAAGTAATCGGCGAAGTGTGGGCGTGAGCGGCTTCGGCAGAGCTGTGCGTGGAGTAAGCCGGTGCCGGTCCGATAATGCGGGTGGTCATCGACAAGAGTCCGTAAATCGTGGCAATCGCGTCGCCGAGACCGTTGAAAAAGAGAATGTCGTCGACGTTGATCTGTGCGCCGCCGAGCTTGTTGTTCTCTTTCACCAAAAATTCGCGCGTTTCGAGCATGCCCTTGGAGGGGCAGTAGCCGTAACTTCTGTTTGTCTTGACCAAGTCAACGACAATGTCCTTGATCCATTCGGGAATCTGGCATTTCTTTTCAATCGGGTCGCCGATGTTTTCCCAGTGGATGGGGAGGCCAAGCGCCTTGAGCTGGTTTGCCTTCTTTACGATTTCACGGATTTCGTAAGAAAGTTCCTTAGCACCTTCGCTCAATAATCTTCTACGCA
>Ga0265298_10001401_pt1 | contig 35750 bp, 25 predicted proteins | sample AusTroGonzalo_MG_3_FD_193486 | JGI IMG/M metagenome (GOLD analysis project Ga0265298, IMG submission 193486) | Bovine rumen microbial communities from tropical cattle in Woodstock, Queensland, Australia - Gonzalo_01 | ecosystem: Host-associated > Mammals > Digestive system > Stomach > Rumen ...
ATCCCACACAGCAGGAGGCCATCGACCGCGCCTCCCTTCAGGTGTATCGCTACCATAAGTATCCTGGTGATGAAGAGGTGAACCTGGAATACATTTGTCCATTCTTCGACATTGCCGACTATGCCCACCACTTGGCCAAGGAGACCGACGATGCCGAACTGAAAGCTATCTCTGCCGATATGGACAAAGCCTTCGGGGAGGCCATGGTACACTATTGGGACGTGAGCAACAGCCAGCAGCACCTGGACCACTACACGCTGAGCGTCTGCCTGATGAGTCGTGAGTCCTACATTTACGACTATAAGACCAATCGCCCGTATCTTCCTATACTCAACAACTACAACGTTGGCTACGAGCAGTGCGACTTCCACCAGCTGACGGGCTGGGGCCGCTGGCTCAACACGAACCAGCAGGAGCTGTACTGCAACCCGCAGCAAGGTGGTGGCGGCAAGTTAGAATAATCTGGTGTTGGATATAGTGCTGTCAATGAATAACTCAAAAATACTATTATGAAAACAAGAAATGGTTGATAGCGGGCATTCTGCTGTTCTGCGGAGCGAGTGTTTTCACGGCATGCAGCAGCGATGACAATGCCGTCGATTCCATCGATCCTAACGAGTCTGAGATGGCCGACTATGCTATCCTGTTTTATGGTTATGGTGGCGGAAATCTGGATTACGACATCCTCAATAACATCCAGCAGTTCTATGGGAGAAGGGTTGGGGTTGGATGCGAGAAGGGATAGCCGACCCAGCCGCATACCTGATGACTACAGCTGTCCCGCCTCCACTAAGAGTACCACTCTTTCTGTGAGGCGGTCAATGCCTTCAGCGTCGTATTCCTTCTTCAGCGAAGCACCAAAGGCCCAGGCAAAGGCCTGATAGAAGCCGGCACGTACTGGTCCGAGAAAGGCTTGGATGAGTTCGTAGCCAGAAGAGTGGCTCTCACGATAAATCAGTTTGATAAGTAGTTTACCTTGCGAATAGGTCAGTTTCTTCATACGGGGCTTATACTCCTGCATGATGCTCTTCTCAACGCGCTTCATGTGTTCCTCCTTGGCCTTTTTCGAGGGCAGTGTTTCCAGATACTCAGCCGTTTCCATCATAATCATGTTGGCCTCCTTGGCTATGGGCAACACCGTCTTCACGTTTTTCACCAGTCGCGTATAAGCCTGAGCCTGACGCTTGCTGCTGAACTCTACAGGCGGAAACACATACACATTATTCATCTCCATGTATTGAATGCTGTCGCCACCTTCCAGCACCTTACCCACTTTCACGGTAGGCACGAAAGTCGGGCTGTCCATATCGACAGCCTCAGGGCGCTTATTCTTTTGGGCGTGGGCATAGCCAACACCCAACACCCAACACCCAACACCCAACATCAATACCTGTCGCGTCATCATTCTATTCTTTAATAAACCTCCGATTCTTCAACCCTTAATCACTCTATATCTCCTTTGAAGAGCAACTAACACACTACGCTCAGCCAATGGGTTAAGCCCTTTAAATGTAGTATGCTGTTTCAGCTCGTCTAATGGCATTTCCAATAAAAGCTTGGCGATACATTCATCAGCAAAAGAATTGGAAACAACATTTACTCCTGTAAAGTCCAAAACAACTTTGTCATTTCCCTGGATAAGTGGCAATAGTTTTTGTCTGAGCTTTTGTCCCATATCACGTGTTCCAAAGTCAGTACCGTATTGTATGAATTTAAACTCTATCATAATAATTCCAACTCTTCTTTTTCAACTAGTGCATCAAAAACGTCTATAGAGACATTCTCAGCTCCCTTGAAATATTTATCCAACAAGAATGCTACATCCATGATTTCGCCTCGCGTTATGTTTACTTTTGCCTGCAAAGGTACATATTATTATTGAAAAGACAATGTGTTTTTCCCAAAAATAGTACCTGCCTATGCATTTCTTGCAGGAAAGCTTCGTAACACTTTTTTGTAAGCCATGTAAATAGTGTTACGAAGCCATGTAAAAAAGAGGGGGTAAAACATCACAGAGACTCCCCGTGTATCCCCTATGCTTGCTCATGGGCTGCTCATGGGTTGCTCATGGGCCTCTCATGAGCCTCTCATGGGATGCTCTAGGCGAACTCTATCTCCAAGGCCATGAGTTCGCATGATTATCACATGTGATCAAGGGAACTTTTATCTTAGTGCAATCGGACGACCATAAGACTATAACATGCCTTTATCGTAGAATAACATGCCATTATTCCGCAATAACACCATGTTATCCGACAACAATGGCATGTTTTCACCTCACAGGAGACAAATCTCCATATTAAAAAGGTACGCAGCGAACGCAGCCGACTTTAGACACGTCCGCCGCCGATATCAGCAGCGGACGCTGCTGATAAAAGACACGCCCGCTGCTTTCTCGCAACTGACCGTTCCTCTCCCTGTTCCAACGTTATTTACACCCTGTAAGCGAGTCACTTTCCCCCTGCAAGTGACGTCCAAACAACCCTAAGTCAACATTCTTTTCCCGATGATGTTATTGTCCAAAAAGAATCGCTACCAATGGATGATAGCGATTCTTGAGTTTGGACTTTGATCTCATAGAGGGTCTGTCCCCGTGAGTCAATCTGTCCCTTCTATGTTTCTTATCTCCACTTTCAGCTCTCCACTGACTATGCGGCCTTCGCTGGTCAGTCCCTCCGCACGAATGGCATACGTGGTGGGCAGGTCGGCACTGAAGAACGAGAGTTGCAGGTTGTGCCCCTGACCCATTCGCAAATAGGGATTCCAATAGAGTGTACGACGCAAGTCGGGTTCCATTGAAAGAGGCTTTTCACCTGACTTGTAGCGGGGGAAATAGTAGTCTGCCGGCTGCTGGTAACCCAATAGGCTGACGATGCAGTTGTTGAAAGGCGAGTCTGTGTTATGCAACTGTCCGCTGTGCGTTGTCACGTTCAGTACACCGCAGTTTAGCTCGCCCCACGCCCATGCCTTCGAACCTAAGTAGACGTCGATACGGTCAATATCATCGATGTCCAGATCCTCATACGTCAAGTCTGGGATATGCATACCGTTGACATACAGCTTGACAAGCGACGACTGCTGCTTCATGTTTCGCTCACCTATATTATGCTTAACGAACTGGTCTATCATCGAGCCGTACATGCCGTCTGCCATGATGCGTCCACTGCTTGGATCTGTCCAAAGGATGTTAGTGTCATGCAGCAGCATGTTTACGTTGGGATACTGCCCCTTTTCTATTCTTTCATGATCCCACGAGAGCGTTGTGTTCTCATAGTCGGCTACCTTACTGTGTCCTTTCACCACCACTTCATCGAGCACATGGCTGTCGCGGGCATAACGGGCGAGCAGTTCATCATCAATGTCCATCCACGGCAGTACACTAATCCGCTGACCACTACCTCCAAACTGTGGCGTGTTGGGCATCTGTTGGCGGTCGGTCTCCACGATGCACCGCTTCTGCTTCTGACGCAGGGCATAGACAAAGGCCTCGGCATCGTCAGGGAAATTCAGACCACGGAACTCGAAACGGCCTGCCGAGTCGCTCTTTGCCGTATCGATATGGTTCTGCTTAGTGATGGCCAGCACCACCTGCGCTCCCTCGACGGGCTTGTTGGCAAACACCTGGCGGACACGACCCGTGATACGCTGCTCGTACTCTTTCTCTACGGCAGGCTCGGCATAGCGGCCCTGCAGCACCTCGCCGATGTCATAGCGCCGCCAGCCGACGACCATCATCAGCAGGTCAAGCTGTTCACGTTGATAAGTGGGCAGGAAATAGTCATCCAGCATACCTGAGAGCCCCCGTAGGTCGCTGGCCAGTAGCAGCTGGCTCCACAGCGAGGGCGAATGGCACCCTTGGGTCACGGCATCGTCGGTAACCGTCAGTGAGAGGAAAGCCATCTCCTTTTCGTTGAGGCCAGCCAGCTGGAGGGTCAGCGGTATGCTGTCACGCAATCCGTAGCCCTCCTTGTCAGTACTGATGTTGATGGACATATGTTGTGAGGCGTTGTTGGAGAACACAAGCCGTTCGCTTAGCACTCGGCAGTCGCTATCAACCAGTATCAGGCTGTTGACACCTGCTGGCAAAGAGTTCATCGGCAGGCTATAACTCCTGCCAACCTGGACGGGTAGCATACGTGCTAAACGCCCCCGGCAGAGATGGAGAAGGCTTAAGGGACGAGATACGGGAGAATGAGGGGACGCAAGGATGCTGACCGTCACTTTATCCTGCTTGACACGGCAGTGCAGGCTGGCCGCGTCATTGCGGGGTGAGGGCAGCGGGAATCGGAAGGTTCGTCCCGACCGGTCACGGAACGTGGCCTCGTAGTGCTCTCCCTTTTCAGCCTTCAAGGGAAATACGCCACGCCCTTGGTGGAAGGTCGTAAAACGGCTCACCATTCTTCCTTGTCCGTCCACGATTTCACCACTGATGTCAAGGGTGTCGCCTGCGGTTGTCATGGCTTCAAAGGCCACCATCGTTGTGGCACTCTCCACTAGATAACCACCTTCAGGGAAGAAACGCAGAACGGGCTTGATAGCTTGCTTCGTCGTCGTCGATTTCTTCGGCTCTGCGGGTTGTTGGTCACCCACCTGGATAGGCACCAGACAGTCGTAACCCTTCACCTGAGCGCTGTAAAGTGTATAGGCCCACAGATAATAGATACCAGGACCTAGGTCGACGGGCAATGCCAAGTAGCCAGTATAGAAATTATTCGATGCTATGAGACGTTTGCGGTCCAAAGAGCGATTCCTTTGTCCACCGAGCAGTTCGACATACACAAACTGGTTGTCCAGTTGTGGAGTGAGCGTAGCAGCATCAGCCACGTAGGCTTTCACCCTGACGGTGTCGCCGGCCAACAGCACCGTGCGGTCCACGTGCAGAGCCACTTTCTGATGCGGGAACCTGCGCAACTGCTCATTCAGCCGCACTGCCGCACTGTCCACCTGTGCCCACATTGGCAGAGCGGACATCATTATAAGCACTATTCCACAAAGAACATGTCTCATAGACTTAAGTATTACTTCTTGCGTTAACAGCAAAATCATACATTATTTCTATTAGGACGATTTTTCTTTATATAGATAACACTTATGAATTTGTTTTTTGAGATTGTTAACGGTTTTTGAATGCAAGCGGAGGCCCTACTGTGCACTGAGTAACTAGGCTTCTCGCTCATAGAGAAATGGCATCTTGCTGTTCGAGAAACGGCGTTTATCTCATCGGGAAAACAAAAGTTTAGAAGTTTAGATATTTAGCATTTGTAGTAAAAAAAAATTATAATTTTTATATTTACATATATACCAAAATCTAAACTTCTTAACTTCTAAACATCTAAACTTGCTAAACATTCAGACCATCAGCGAACAAGTATTCAAACCACTAGCGAGCAGTATTCAAACTACAAGAAAATTGGATTCGGCAACGTATTCAATACTTTCGGACTAATCGGAAATACTCCAAGAGTATTCAAAATTTCTTTTGGAGTAACAACCAAAGCAGGCATTGACAAGTAACAGCGAAAGAGATTAGTCCGTCCCCTCGGACTATCAGTCCGCTCCTTACGGACTACGAGTCCGAAGCCCACGGACTAATAGTCCTCATTAATCGGACTGAACGAAAGTCTTAGATGATACAATTGCGAATATTCGATGAAGCGGACGCGAAAAATCAAGGAAGTCGAAAATGTCCCTCACATACTCACATGACCCCTCTCAAATGCCGATGTATAAAGGGCTGAGGGCACGTGAGGGACATTCGTTCTCCCTCACGTCTCCCTCACGTTTTTCTCTTTGAGCCCTCACGTCATTGCGATAGGAATGAATGTGACCCAAAATGTGAGGGTAAGGTTAGGGACATTGCTTATCCCTCACGTCGTTCAAACGCCCTGTGCATAAGGGCTTGAGGCCTATGATGTGAGTATGTGAGGGTAAAAATGAAATTTATAAAAACACATGGCGAGTGAGTTCATATTGTGGAATTATTTTGCATGCCACTAAACCCAAGGTCTTTATTTACGTCAAAAGAAAAAAACAAAGACTAAATGAAACTTCTACGACCCACTTTTGTTTTTATTTTCTGCTGTCTCGGCATACTTAATATGTCGGCCCAAACGCCATCGCTGACAGGACGCGTAACAGACGGCGATACCAATGAGCCTCTGACGAGGGCCACAGCACAGTTATACCGCATCGGTAGGGACACGACATTTGTTGGAGGAACCTTTTCGGATGGGCAAGGCAATTTCTCGATTAACACCAACAGGACGGGCACTTACCTGCTGCGTGTCTCGTTCTTGGGCTATAAGACGGTTGAACAGCGCGTCAATCTGACAGCTGGTCATACGCAGACACTCGGCAAAATAGAGATGACACCTGATGCCATGCAGTTGGACGAAGCAGTAGTGACGGCTAACCTGCCTAAGATGGTCATCAAGGACGATACGGTAGTGTATAATGCCGATGCCTATCGTGTGCCAGAGGGTTCGGTAATCGAGGCACTGGTAGAGGCACTACCTGGTGCCAAAATCGACGATGACGGCAAAATTAGCATAAACGGAAAGGACGTAAAGCGCTTTAAACTGGATGGGCGTGACTTCATGACGGGCAACAATGATGCCGTGATGAAGAATCTGCCCTCATATGTCATTGATCAGGTTAAGGCATACGACGAAAAGAGCGACTTAAGCCGTCTGACAAACATTGACGACGGCAACGACGACTTCGTTCTGGAGTTTGTCACCAAGCGTAGTGCCCGCCGTGGTTTGCAGGCTAATCCAGACATTGGCTATGGTACAGACCACCGATATGGCATCCGACTGACAGCCATGAAGCCTTTTGGTGACGTACGTTATACGTTTATGGGCAATGCCAACAACGTGAACGACCGTAACTTTAGTGGCCGAGGAGGACGAGGACGAGGCAACGGACAGGGACAGCGCGAAACGAAGACTGGTGCACTAGACATCAGCTACGAGAAGCAGAACAAGCTGAGGCTGAGCGGCCGAGTAACATGGAATCATAATGATGCCGACAACTGGAACAGAACAGGATCGGAGAGTTTCGTCAACACACGTGGCGGTGCCTTCTCGAACAGCATCAGCCAGAGCTACTCGCGTAGCAATAGTTGGACGGGTAACATGAACCTGCAGTGGACCATTAATCCCCTGACAACCTTGTCGTTCCGTCCGGACATCAGCTTCTCTACAAACGACAGCAGAAGTTTCTCAACCTCAGCATCGTTCAATAGAAATCCTTTCGATTATGTCACTAATCCTTTGAATGAAGAAGGGTTGGCAGTATTAGACAACGACTCATTAGTGGTCAATAGCCGCCAGAACAAATCGCTGAGCTATGGTGAGAACAAGAACATCAATGCACAATTACAATTACATCGCCGCTTGGGAACCAACGGTAGGAATATTGCTCTGACTGGCAACTTCAGATATAGTGACGGGAACAACAAAAATGCCAGTCTTTCAGCCGTACACTTGTATCAGCAGAAAACTATTCTGGGCGGAGACTCCACCTATCAAACCAACCGCTATACCCTTTCCGACAACAACAACCTAAGCTACTCGCTGGGATTTACCTATACAGAACCGTTGCTGACAATTAAGCCCAAAGAGGACCCTGAGGCAACAGCTAATGGACAAAGGCAGCGAGGCCCATTCGGGCGCAATCAACCACGTGGATTCGGACAAATGGGCTTGTTCCTACAACTGAATTATCGCTACGAATACAGCCATCAGAAAAGCGACCCTGCCACTTACGACTTCCCTGACTATTCAGACGCAGCCTTTGCAGAGGTATTGAGCGACTATCGCGACTGGACAGCTCTCTTCGGCTATCTTGACAATCCCTACGAGACCTACCTCAGCAACGACTTGAGCCGCTATTCGGAGCGTACGGAGCGTAACCACACTATCGACATACAGTTACGCTATGTCCGTGAAAAGATTAACATGAACGCAGGTATCTCTATCCTTCCCCAGCGTTCTCATTTCATTCAACAATATCTGGGACGCCCCGTTGACACCGTTCGCACGGTAACGAACATATCGCCAACATTGAACCTGCGCTACCGCTTCAACCAGCAAACCAATCTGCAGGTACAGTTCAGAGGACAGACGCAACAGCCCAATATAACACAACTGCTTGACATTTATGACGATACCAATCCTTTGAGCATCACAATGGGTAATCCAGGATTGAAGCCTTCATTCAACTCCAACCTCCGCGTCAACTTCCAGATGATGCGACAGCCCACCATTATTACTGACAGCCTTGGATTCCAAGTACCTAAGAATCAACGCAACTGGAGTTTCAACTCTAATGCTGGATGGACGATAACCAGCAATAGCATCGGCAATATCGTAACCTATAACGAGACAACTGGTGGACGTATATCTCGACCAGAGAATATCAATGGTAACTGGAATGCCAACTTCGGTATGGGCTTTACCATCGGACTCGACACACTGAACAGATGGGATATCACAGGTTCTATCAATGCTACATATTCACACCGCGTAGGCTATGTCAACCTGAACCGTACGGCTGTCCCTGACCGTAACGTGACACATACCTACAATGTGAATCCGTCTATTTCACTCAGTTTTCGAAACAAGTGGCTCAGCTTCTCACTGAATGGACGTACCACCTACGCTCGTACAGAAAACCGTCTGCAAGCTTCTAACAATCTGACAACATGGAACTTCTCGTATGGAGGTAACACAAAGATTACGTTCCCATGGGGGTCGAATCTGTCTACCGATTTCCACATGTATAGCAAACGCGGCTATGCCGACGAAACCTTGAATACCAACGAGTTGTTATGGAACGCCCAACTCTCACATAGTTTCTTACGAGGCAAAGTGCTGACAGTCATGCTGCAGTGGTATGATATTCTGCACGAACAGACAAATTTCTCACGTACCGTAAACGCCAACGGCTGGCGCGACCAAGAGGTCAACGCCATTACCTCATATGCCATGTTACACGTCAGTTATCGCATGAATTTCTTTGGAGGTCGAAACGGGGGTGGTAATAATGGACGCGGTGGTCGTCGTGGCTTCGGAGGCGACGGTCCCGGTGGCTTCGGAGGTCCTGGCGGATTTGGAGGCGGCGGTTTCGGAGGCGGTGGTTTCGGAGGCGGACGTCCTTAATCTGAATAGCAACAAGTTCCTTTATTATTGCCAGAGAACTTTAAGATAGTGGAGCATTGTAGTACTCTCACCACAAGAGCCTGTGTGCTGGATATGAATACCACCAAAAAGATTGTCTTCCACTTCAGCCTTGAGGTGTACCTCATGAGGAAGAGTTGAACTGGCTGTCCGCGGTGTCTCTGTGGTGATATCAGCAGATAGAAAACCTTCGTTGAAATGGATTGAAATTGTACAATTAGTGCGATAGCAAGTCGACGAGACAGGCTCAGTCAGAGGCGTTATCTTACCATGATTGTAACGCACTAAATAAAAATCCACAGCTTTAGCGTGCTTGGTGGTTCGGATGATACGAAGGCCATAACCCGTCAGGGTCTCAGTATCAAACTTCAGGCAAACATCCATATACTGACCTGTGGCAGAGCCAAAGCCTTGGCCAGCAGTTTTAGTGGGGTCAACATGAAGTATTAAAGACATGTTGTTATAAGTACGTTTGGCTGGTGTATACATCAAACGGGCACCACGTTGGGCCTGTAAAAGTCCCATTCCAACGGCACCATTGAAGCCTTCACCATATTCCCACATAGGCTTCTGAGGGTTGAAAGACCACTGATATTCTGAAGTATCAGAAGGCTTGAAACCATCGATTGTCCATACTCCCTCAGCGACTACAGGCTGCCAATCACAATATAGTTGACGGAAATCAGTTTCAAGCATATTTAATTTAGCTGCACGCTTAACCTTCACCTGGGCAGAAAGCGGATCACCATAGTCACTTCTGTGATGTTTAGGCTTAATAACAGCTTTGATGATATGGTTATTGTCGGTTTCATCAACCTGTAGGCTACGTACAGGAGCAACATGACTGGTAGCCACTGGGACATCATCGCGATACCAAGTAATGAGAGATTCGTCTTTCCGTCCCTGCAAATCGAGAGTATAATCTAATATCAGTTGATTGTCACGTTGGACTATTCGTGGCTTCTTGACAAAGTCTGGAGCAGGTAAAATTGAAGGCTTCACCACCAGATGACATGCTGCTTCACGATCATCTTTAGTCCTAGCAATGATACAGAAATCAGCGGTTTCATCGGAATAATTGGCAGGAATAACGGTAAGGTTGCCGTAATTGTCAGGCTGGAGCAAAGCATAACCCTGATAGCCGTGCGTCACCCCATTCGAGGGGTACCAATGAATAGGTTCTGAGTGTTCAGAGCAAGACAGACGTAGGGTGTCGCGACCTGTAAGCAAGGTAGCTTCATGCTGGCTGATATCCAGAAAAGGCGGCTCAATTAGCTCATCTTTCACCCAATTCAAATAGGCTGGCTGAAGCGTGTTCTGTGGTTGGCGAATGCCAATGAAATAAGGCTTACCGTTGCATGTGAAATTCTTCTGATAACAGCGTAACCAAGGCTGGGGATAGGCCGTCCACCCGATATAGATGGTATCGGAAGGTGCATGGTAACGACAATCTATCAATGTAACAGGCCCCCCTTGTTTGCAGAAATACATCTCACGATTCTCACCCTTTACATAAAAGTCGCAGTCGACAAACAGAACACCCTTACCAAAAGTACTCCAGAAAGGTTTCTGACCATAAAGGTCAAAGTCGCAACGACGATAGACGGCATTGCCGTTCAGGGCATCGTCCGTACATTCGAAATGGCAATCCTCATAATAGGAGTTTTTAGCACCATTCAACGGATTGAGATTCAAGCGACTGATAAAACGTACACGTTTCGCTATTAAACTATCGCCATGTACATATCCCACATGAGCCTGTGTAATGGCATCACTACGTTTTTCCCGATTAAATCGAGGATTTTTAGGATATACAAGATCTACATTACAGTAATTACCCATCGTCAGATTTTCCACTTCCAATCTGTCGCACCAAAAGTCGAACATTGTAAAATTACCAATCGCACCCTGCATTTGGCCTCGCTGACTGGCCAAAACAACATCCTCAGGATAATCTCCTTTTCCGATGAAATGGAGATTTTTGCATCTTATCAACATACCAAACGGCTCTCGTCCATTCTCGCCCACCCTTACCGTAGCATCATCTGGGTCGTCAATCCAATAAACCCCAGGATTGATATAAACAGTAATACCGTCGCGAAAATGAGCGGCAGCATCTTGAAAAGTGTGATAAACAAAGGAAGACAATACATTTGCATTCGCATCAATCATGATATGAAGCGAATCAAGGCTTTGAGCAAAAGCCAATACGGGCATGAATGCCCACAACAACAAAAAGCGACGCATAATCATAGACGGACTATCAGATAGACTGTCCAGTTTGTTTAGTCTTTGTATTTGTAGATAAGTTTATTGGCACCAGAAGTTATCTCCAACTCATCGCGGTGTTCCTGAATGAATGAGTCGATATGTCGCTTACGCTTGTCTTCTAATATCTCATCAACTGCAATCAAGATACCTGTCTCTTCGACATCACCAAAACCATAATTGATGGCAGTGCCAAATAACTTCATTGTAGGTGACAGACCCATATAGGCATTAACCAGTGGTGGGATATTATACCCCATATTACGGATTTCTCGGTTCAAAATGAGATAGTCATCTTTAAAAGTGTTGCCACAGAACAAGGCATCCAATTCTTTGACATCAGTCTCTAATTCCAGCGGTTTCATCGGAATAATCAGATTCTCCTTGTCATCGAAATGTTTCTTCAGGAAATAAAGAATCATGTCACGTCCCTTACGGATATAAGAAGGATACATGGTCATCTTGCCAAAGTAATACTTTACGTTAGGACGGATAACCGTCAACGCGCCCAAGCCATCCCAAAGGTTATCGAGTGCAAACAGACTTTTGGCGCCCATACGAGAGGACTGATATGGCAGACTGACGAATGAACGGCCTAACTCTACTGTATAGGGGGCATACTCCTTCAGAAATTTCTCAGAGAAATGGAACATATGACTGGTAGCCAAGATGGGCTGTCCATTCTCATCATACTGCCAATCTGTACCTAACAGATAACGGTAACCACCAATAATCTCTTCCTCCTCAGGATTCCACACAATAAGCTGCTTATAGCAATTCTCACAGATATCAAATTCGTCGATATCCACCTCCTTACCTGTTCCACCACCAGCTTCACGAAAAGCAATCTCACGCAATCGACCAATCTCTTTCATCACATGAGGTGCATTATGAGCTGTGATGACGTAGATTTCGTTATTACTCTTATTGGTCAGGCGAAGCTGCTTATTTGGTGTCAGTTCGCTTTTGAGCATTTCCTTACTGATGGGTTGGATGATTGGTTGTTCCATGTTTAGTTGGGAGTTTAGAGATTAGTTTTTAGAGGGAATACACTTTATCTTGGACAAATTTCGCCCATTCCAACGGAGTTTTACTTTTATCGAAGGTCTGCCAGGGAATAGGCTTACCGATTTTTACCTCGAACGTTTTACCAACATTCTTGTACATTTCGTCAACCAAAAAAAGCATGGCGAGATTAAACGGTAAGAAACGATCACTAAAATTAGCCAAACGATAGAAAAATTTCGAATTCTGACCACTGAAGTGAATGGGTACAACATCCCGCTGATACTCCACACTCTTTGTTACAAATGTCTTTGACCAAGGGATATCACGAATGACACCATTCTTCTTTCGCGAACAGATACCTGCCGGATACATCAACATGTGATAGTCGCTCTCAAAACCAGCTTTTACCATAGCGGGGAAATTGCGACTTTGTTTTCCTGTTTTATTGATAGGGATACAAAGTGGGGCTAATCCCGGAAGATTCATCAACAAATCGTTGACCAAATAACGGAATTTCGAATCGTAATGACGCCCAATAATAGCACCAAGTGCCACTCCATCCTCACCTCCCAACGGATGATTTGAAACAAAAGTATAGAGTCGGCCATCATCAGGAGCCGGCAGATTCTCTTTGCCTTTGACCACTATAGTCATTTGTAAGTAACGAACACATTCTTCCAGCCAGTCTGTACCAACTTTTTCACGTGACTCCCATAAGAACTTATTTACTTCATCCTGATGAGCAGTGCGTTTGAGCCACGAAACAAGAATGCTAGGTATCCATTTTGCCTTGGCACCCATCTTATTCCTCAAGATATGGTCAATATCTATCGTCTTTTCTGAAATCTGCCCCATGTTTCTCTCAAACGCTACACTTCGTGCGACTTTTCAACGTGCAAAGGTAAGCATTTTATTTTGTAATTCTTGCACTTTTTATCATAAAATGTGCAAAAAAAGTAAAATGTCATGTATAGAATGATGTACAACCTCTCAATATATTACTATTCTCCACCAATGTAATAAAAATACAATCATTTAGTAATCAAGCAATTATCATGGATTTCACAAATTTTAAACTTTAAGGCATTAAAAAAAGTGGAGAATTGTGGGGGATTGTGGGGAAAAATGATTACCTTTGCACCCAAAGTTAAAATTATACATAAGTACGCATGCGTTTTTTAGGTAATATAGAAGCGAAAACAGACGTAAAAGGTCGCGCTTTTCTGCCCGCAGCATTTAGAAAAGTGCTACAGGCAGGCGGCGAAGAACGTTTGGTACTGCGCAAGGATGTTTTTCAGCCTTGCCTAGTACTCTATCCTGAAAGCGTATGGAACGAGCAAATGGATCAGATGCGTGCTCGATTGAACCGTTGGAATCGTCAGCATCAACAGGTATTCCGTCAATTTGTGAGCGAAGTGGAACTTTTAACGCTTGACAGCAACGGTCGCTTTCTGATTCCTAAACGCTACCAGCGAATGGCAGAAATAGAGCAGGACATCAAATTCGTGGGCATGGGTGACACCATTGAGATATGGAGCAACCAAAAAGCCCGTGAGCAGCAGATGAAATCTGAAGACTTCGAAACGGCCCTTGAAGAACTGATGGGGAACGAAGAAGTTAAAAACGAAGAGTGAAAAAGTAAAATACAGAATGATCGTCACAGCAGAAACATATCATGTTCCTGTTCTCCTAAAAGAGAGTGTCGACGGGCTGGACATCCAGCCCGACGGCGTTTACGTTGACGTTACTTTTGGTGGCGGTGGCCACTCCCGCGAAATATTGTCTCGTTTGGGGGGAAAGGGACATCTTTACAGTTTTGACCAAGATGCCGATGCTGAGAAAAACATTGTATCTGATGATAGATTTACCTTTATTCGCAGTAACTTTAGATATATCAGTCAGTGGATGCGCTATTATCAAGTTAAGAAGATTAATGGCTTATTGGCCGATTTAGGTGTTTCAAGCCACCACTTTGATGACGAGACACGTGGTTTCTCGTTCCGCTTCGACGCACCACTTGACATGCGTATGAACAAACGTGCAGGACAAACTGCCGCTGACATTCTGAACGATTACACGGAAGAGCAATTGTCCGACGTGTTGTATCTTTACGGAGAACTGAAAAATGCCCGCCGATTAGCAAAAGCCATAGTTACTTTCAGAAGCAGCCAGCGCATAGAAACCACTGCCCACCTGTTGACAGCACTCGGTATTGACGATGTTCAATGTTCAACATTCAATGTTCAACGTAAAAAAGACATGGCGCGACTATATCAGGCATTACGCATTGAGGTGAACCATGAGATGGATGCCCTGCGCGACATGTTAAAAGGTACCACAGCATTATTGGACGAAGGTGGTCGATTGAGTGTCATCACTTATCACTCGCTGGAAGACCGTATTGTAAAGAACATCATGAAGGCAGGCAATGTCGAGGGTAAAGTCAAACAAGACTTCTATGGTCGCATTTCATCCCCCTATCGGTTGATTGGCAAGATGATAATACCCAGTAAGGAAGAGCAAGAATACAATCCCCGTAGCCGTAGTGCCAAATTGAGAATAGCAGAAAAGATATAATTAGAATGGATATTAACGACAAGATAACGCCTGCTGACGACGGTCAGATTGACTTGACTATCATCCCAACGGATGATGAGGCAAACTCTGCTGCAGAAGAAGCAACAAAAAACGGACAAGAAGCAGAGAAAGCAGAAGAGGTCATCAAGGAAACCATCGAGAAAATCAAGCAGACAGCCAGTGAGGAAGACCCGCGTCCGTCGAGTCAACTGAATCTACGTACTATCCTGGGTGGTGACCTGCTAACCACACAGATGGTGCGCTCGCAGATTTGGCTGTTTATCATGATTGTAGCTTTTAGTCTTGTCTATGTGGCCTTCCGCTATCAATGTCAACAAGACATGATCAAAATCGACAAGTTGGAAGACAAGTTGCGCGATGCCAAGTTCAAGGCTCTTTCGGCAAGCAGTACGCTGACAGCAAAGAGTCGTGAGAGTCATGTTCTTGAAATATTAAAACAAAATAAGGACTCACTGCTCCATCAGGCAGATCAGCCCCCATATATTATAGAAGTACCAGAATGAGCAAGTTCAGTAACGACCAGGTTATGCCACGCTACATGATAATCGCTGTAGTGCTGACAATCATCGGAATTGCTATCATCGGCAAAGCCTTCTATATTATGACTGCCAAAAAGCAGTATTGGACTGAGGTTGCCGACCGCTTGAAGCGCGACTCAGTGAGCGTAAAGCCAACACGAGGCAACATCCTGAGCTGCGACGGACAGCTAATGGCCACCTCGATACCTGAATACAAGATTTTTATGGACTTCCAAGCAGCCGCCTTTGTAGACGGCGATTCTCTGTGGCTCGACAAGGTCGACAGTGTCTGCGACGGATTAAGCAAAATATTCCCAACCATTACAGCACATGAGTTCAAAGTTTGGCTGGAAACAGGTAAGCGCAAGGTAAACAAAAATGGCTCCATCGGTGCTCGTCACTGGCCCATTTGGACTAAACGTATCGATTACAATACGTATACAGAGGTCAGCCAGCTGCCATTCTTCAATATGCCCAAATACAAGAGCGGTTTCCACACTGAAGAATTCAATGCCCGTCGCCGTCCTTTTGGTTCACTGGCATTACGTACAGTTGGTGGCATGTTTGGCGCTAAGGACTCTGCCTATTATGGACTTGAGCTCTCATATGACAGTCTCCTTCGCGGTACACCCGGCATCACAGGACGTCGCAAAATATTAAATAAATACATGAATATCCCCGTCACACTTCCTGTTGACGGATGCGACATCGTCACCACGATAGATGTCAATATGCAAGACCTGGCCGAACGTTCTCTGCTCGACATGCTGAAAAGCCCACAGGTAAATGGCGAAATGGGTGTTGCCATTTTAATGGAGGTCGCTACAGGCGATGTGAAGGCCATTGTCAACATGATACGCACTCAGGACGAGCAAGGCAATACACGTTATGTAGAGGCTGTTAACTCTGCCATTAGCTATCGTTGTGAGCCAGGTTCCGTATTCAAGGTAGCTTCATTTCTCGTAGCCCTTGACGACGAGGTGGTCGACACCAGTTACGTCATCCATACAGGTTGTGGTGTGGAAATGATGCACGGTCGTCCTATGAAGGACCACAACTGGCGTCGCGGCGGTTATGGTGATATTAATATGGCGCGCGCATTGGAAGTCAGCTCCAATATCGGTGTGAGTCATATCATCGACAAATACTATGGCAAAGAACCTGAGCGTTATGTCAAGGGACTATATCGTATTGGTATCCACGAAGACCTGAAGTTACCATTGGTAGGCTATCTGCCACCAAGCATCCGCATGCCTGAGAAGAATAAGCGCGGGCAGTATCTCAATTGGAGCAAGACAGCTTTGCCTTGGATGTCGATTGGCTATGAGACACAAATAGCACCTATCAATACGGTTACTTTCTATAATGCCATTGCCAACAACGGCAAAATGATGCGCCCCCGCTTTATCAAGAAAGTCATGAAGAATGGCGAGACCATTGCTGAATATCCACCACAAGTCATCAAGGAACGTATTGCCAAACCCAAGGCTCTCAAGACTATGCAGACCATCCTGGAGCATGTGGTCAGTCAAGGACTTGGTCGTAAGGCAGGCTCAACACTGTTCAAAGTGGCTGGTAAGACTGGTACAGCACAGGTGGCCGATCAATATGGTGGTTATCATTCGGGCATCACCCGCTATTGGCTATCGTTTGCCGGTTATTTCCCCGCCAACGATCCTAAATACTCTTGTATCGTATGTATCAAGAAGTCTGGACTTCCTGCTTCTGGTGGTGGAATGAGTGGCGTTGTGTTCCATCATATTGCAGAAGGCGTAATGGCCCGCTATCTGAAATTGAGTGTCGATGACGCTCATGATGAACGTTCCGTAGCCATTCCAGACGTGAAGGGCGGCAATGCTAAAGCAGCCAACACTGTACTCAATAAGTTGGGTATTAACAAACGCGAGCCACAAACGAAGAATAATTACAGTTTGGCCGTTGCCCCCGATGTAATCGGCATGGGTGCCCGTGATGCCGTATACCAGATGGAAAGGCGCGGTTTGAAAGTCAAAGTTGTTGGTCGTGGCAAGGTGAAGCATCAGAGTTTTCCTGCAGGTAAGACTATTACCGACGGTGCTGAATGCATTTTAACATTGGATAATTAATATTTAATAACAAAGGTATATGAAACTAAGTGAATTGCTCAAAAATGTAGAAGTCCTCAACAGTCTCGGAGATGTTGACGTGGACATCACTGGTGTGAACATTGATTCACGTCGTATAGAAAAAGGGCATCTCTTCGTTGCCATTCCCGGCACACAAACCGATGGTCACAACTTCATTCCCAAAGCCATTGAGCAGGGAGCTGCTGCTGTGTTGTGTGAGCATTATCCCGACACATGCGTGCCTGGTGTTACCTATATTGCTATTGAATCTACTGAAGATGCTGTTGGTAAGGTTGCCACGACTTTCTACGGCAATCCTTCTGGCAAATTGAAACTGGTTGGTGTAACGGGTACCAACGGTAAGACCACTATTGCCACCTTATTATATAATATGTTCCGCAAGTTTGGTCACAAATGCGGCTTACTTTCCACCGTATGCAACTACATCGAAGGAGAGGCCATACCTGCAGACCATACCACACCCGACCCCATCGAACTGAATAAGTTATTGGCTCAAATGGTAAAAGCTGGTTGTGAATATGCCTTTATGGAATGCTCCAGCCATGCTATCGCCCAGAAGCGTATAGGTGGACTGACGTTTGCACGAGGGCTGTTTACTAACCTGACACGCGACCATTTGGATTATCACAAGACATTTGAAAACTATCGCGATGCCAAGAAGGCCTTCTTCGACGGACTATCCAAGAATGCTTTTGCCATTACAAATGCCGATGACAAAAATGGAAGCGTAATGGTACAGAACTGCAAGGCTAAAGTGAGGACATACTCCACTCGTTCGATGGCAGATTTTCGTGCACGTATCATCGAGTGCCATTTCGAAGGTATGTATCTAGAAATCGACGGACGCGAAGTGGGTGTACAATTCATCGGCAAATTCAATGTCAGCAACCTGCTGGCTGTTTATGGTGCTGCCGTCATGCTGGGCAAGAAACCTGAAGACATTCTCGTTGTGTTAAGCACATTAAAGAGCGTCGCTGGACGATTAGAACCTATCCGTTCAGAAGATGGTGTTACTGCTATTGTTGACTATGCCCACACCCCAGATGCTTTAGAAAATGTGCTAAACGCTATTCACGAAGTCATGGAAGGCAAGGAAGGGCAAGTCATCACAGTCTGTGGTGCCGGTGGCAACCGCGATAAGGGCAAACGTCCGCTCATGGCTCAGGAGGCTGTCAAACAAAGCGACCGTGTCATCATTACTTCCGATAATCCTCGTTTTGAAGAACCACAGGACATCATAAACGATATGTTGGCGGGTCTTGACCAAAAACAGATGAAGAAGGTCGTAAGCATCGTCGATCGTAAGGAAGCCATCAAAACAGCTAGTATGCTGGCTCAAAAGAGTGACGTCATCCTCATTGCTGGTAAGGGACACGAAGACTATCAGGAAATCAAGGGTGTCAAACATCATTTCGACGACCGCGAAGTCGTAAGAGAAATTTTTGGTCTGTCATAATAACGGAATATCGTCATATCGAAATCACGAAAAGAGAATAAACAATGTTATATTACATCTTCAGATTCTTAGAACAGTACGACATCCCGGGGGCCCACATCTGGTCGTATATCTCGTTCCGTTCGCTGTTGGCACTCATCATGTCACTACTCATTTCCGCATGGTTTGGTGAATATTTCATTAAATGGATGAAGCGTCGCAACATCTCCGAGACTGCCCGTGATGTCAGCATCGACCCTTTTGGCGTCGAGAAGAAAGGTGTACCCACCATGGGTGGAATCATCATCATCGTATCAATACTCGTCCCTGTCTTACTGTTAGGACGTATGCGCAACATATATCTGTTACTCATGATTGTCACAACCGTATGGTTGGGTTTCCTCGGTTTTATGGACGACTATATCAAGATTTTCCGTAAGAACAAGGAAGGTCTGAAAGGTATCTACAAGATTATCGGCCAAGTGTCTATCGGTTTTATCGTGGGTTTGACACTATGGCTAAGTCCCGATGCCGTTGTACGTGAGAACGTTTCTGAACATCAACAGAATCAGGAGATAGTCATCAAACATAAGTCAGAGGCTGTCAAGTCGTTGCAGACTACAATCCCATTCATCAAGAACCACAACCTCAATTACTCTAATGTACTTTCCTTCCTTGGCAAGTACAAGGTTGCAGCAGGTTGGGCATTGTTCATCATCATGACCATCATTGTCGTAACAGCCGTATCGAATGGCGCTAACTTAAACGACGGCATGGATGGCATGTGTGCTGGTAACTCAGCCATCATCGGTATCGCCTTACTCTTGTTTGCCTACGTATCGTCGCATATCGTCTATGCGGCCTACTTCGACATCATGTATATCCCCCACTCCGAGGAACTGGTAGTATTCCTGTCGGCTTTCATCGGAGCCATGATCGGTTTCCTGTGGTACAATGCCTACCCTGCTCAGGTCTTTATGGGCGACACTGGTTCATTGGCCATTGGCGGTATCATCGGTGTCTGTGCTGTGATTATCCACAAGGAACTGATGCTGCCCATCCTCTGTGGTATCTTCTTTATCGAGAGTTTGAGCGTCATTATCCAAACACAATGGTTTAAGATTCAAAAGCGGAAAGGCAAACGTGTTCGCGTATTCCGCGCCACACCTATCCACGACAACTTCCGCCGTCTGGACTCTCAACTCGACCCCACCAGTACTTATATCTTTAAAGGCTGGCCTCATCGTCAATTCCATGAGTCGAAAATCACCTTCCGTTTCTGGATTATAACAATTATATTGGCAGCATTAACAATTATAACACTGAAGGTAAGATAAATTATGAGTAAGATAGCAATATTAGGGGCTGGCGAAAGCGGTGCAGGAGCTGCCGTCTTAGCTAAAAAGCAAGGCTTTGAGGTATTTGTCAGCGACATGTCGAAAATCAACGACAAATATAAAAAACTGATGGATGACCACAAAATTGAGTGGGAAGAAGGTCATCACACTGAAGAAAAGATACTGGATGCCGATGAGATTATCAAGAGTCCTGGCATTCCTGATACTGCGCCAATGATTGTCAAAATCAAGGAGAAAGGCATCCATATCATCAGCGAGATAGAATTTGCCGGACGCTATACTGATTCGAAAATGATCTGTATCACTGGTTCTAATGGCAAGACCACGACAACGAGCCTTATCTATCACATTTTCAAGGCAGCAGGTTATGATGCCGGTTTAGCAGGCAACATCGGCAATTCATTGGCATTACAGGTAGCTGAGGAACCACACGAATACTACATCATCGAACTATCGTCTTTCCAGCTCGACAACATGTACGATTTCCGTGCCAATATTGCTATTCTGCTGAACATCACCCCTGATCATCTAGATCGTTACGATTTCAAGATGCAGAACTATGTCGACTCTAAGATGCGTATCATCCAAAACCAAACACCTCAGGATGCATTCATCTATTGGAACGACGACCCCGTGGTAAAGAAGGAATTGGAGAAGTACGACATCAAGGCCATTCAGTATCCTTTCTCAGAACTGAAGGAGGTTGGCAGTATCGGTTATATCGAAGAGGGGCAATATAAAATTGAGAAGCCCGAACCGTTCAATATGGAGCAAGAGGCATTGAGTTTGACGGGCAAACATAATATCTACAACTCATTGGCAGCAGGTATTGCCTCCGACGTCGCTGGTATCAAAAAGGATGTCATTCGTCAATCGTTGAGCAACTTCCCTGGCGTTGAGCATCGCCTCGAGAAAGTATGCACCGTTCGTGGTGTGCAATACATCAACGACTCGAAAGCAACCAATGTTGATGCATGTTGGTATGCGTTGGAATCAATGAAAACAAAGACCATCCTCATTATTGGTGGTAAAGACAAAGGTAACGATTATACCCCTATCATACCACTGGTAAAAGAAAAATGCGCTGGATTGGTCTATCTCGGTGCCGACAACCAGAAATTACACGATAATTTCGACTCACTGGCCATCCCCGTTCGTGACACTCACTCTATGAAGGAGTGCATTCAAGCCTGCTACGAAATGGCTGAGCCAGGCATGACCGTACTGCTCAGCCCCTGCTGTGCATCGTTCGACCTCTTTAAGAATATGGAAGATCGTGGTGAACAATTTAAAGAACTTGCAAGGAATTTGTAAATGAACAAGAAAATAGGCAATATCTTCAAGGGCGACAAGGTCATCTGGATGGTGTTCTTCTTCCTCTGCATGATCAGTATCGTAGAAGTCTTCTCGGCTTCTAGCGGACTGACCTATAAGAGTCAGAACTACGTTGGCCCTATTGCCTACCATACATTCACCATTTTCCTTGGTGTATTGGCAGCAATCGTCACACTCAACGTTCCGTGTCGTTATTTCAAGTTGCTCACACCTTTCCTTCTGCTACTCAGCGGACTTATGCTTTTAGTTGTGATGCTGGGCGGCGGCGAAAGCACCAACGATGCCTCGCGATGGATTCGTCTAGGTCCATTCACCATCCAGCCTTCTGAAATTGCCAAAGGTACTATTGTGCTTACTGTTGCACAAATTCTGGCGGCTATGCAACGAGATAAAGGTGCCGACCGCAAGGCCTTCAAATATATTCTGTGGTTCACCATCCCTGCCTGTATGGCTATCGGCGTTGAGAACCTCTCTACCGCTGCCCTGCTTTTTGCTGTGGTATTCCTGATGATGTTCATCGGTCTAGTACCAATGCGTCAGTTAGGCAAACTGTTTGCTATCATTGCTTTCATAGGCATTTTCGCCATATCTATGGTCATGATTGTAGGTCATGATCGCTCAGAAGAAGAAAACCAACAGTTAGCAAAGACAGAACAAGTAGAAAAGTCTCAAAAAAAGAGCAAGTTGGAAAAGATGCTCCACCGTGCTGATACATGGAAGGCTCGTATTATGAAGTTTGGAAAACCAAAGCCCACACCTAAAGAATACGACCTTGACAAAGATGCGCAGGTTGCCCATGCCAACATCGCTATCGTGTCAAGCGCCATTGTGGGCAAGGGGCCTGGCAAGAGCACGGAGCGCGACTTCCTGGCCCAGGCCTTTAGCGATTTCATCTTTGCCATCGTCATCGAGGAGTTGGGCATCATCGGTGCTGCGGCTGTTGTGTTCCTATATATTATACTGTTATATCGTTGTGCCCGTATTGCCAGCCGATGCGAAAACAACTTTCCTGCCTTCTTGGCTATGGGATTGGGATTGCTACTGGTCATTCAAGCGACGTTCAATATGATGGTGGCTGTAGGATTGGCACCTGTTACCGGCCAGCCATTACCACTCATCTCAAAGGGTGGCACATCCACCATTATCAACTGTGTTTATATCGGTGCCATTTTAAGTGTGAGCCGTTCGGCGAAAATGAAGAAAGAAGTTCAAGAAGATAAGGTGTTAAAAAATTAAAAATATGGAAAGAGAGTTGAGGGTCATCATCAGTGGCGGTGGCACTGGAGGGCATATCTTCCCTGCCGTGTCAATAGCTAATGCCGTCAAGGCCTTGCGTCCTGACGCAAAAATTCTGTTTATTGGAGCTGAAGGACGCATGGAGATGCAGCGCGTTCCCGCCGCAGGTTATGACATCAAGGGGCTACCTATCCGTGGATTCTTCCGTCCGTTATGGAAACCTGCCAATATCGGTGTGGCCATCGATTATTTGAAAAGTAAATGGCTAGCCAAGAAAATTCTGCGTGACTTCCATCCCCAAGTAGCTGTGGGGGTCGGTGGTTATGCCAGCAGTGCTGCCCTTGGTGCTGCCAACAGTTTGGGTATTCCTACCCTCTTGCAGGAGCAGAACAGCTATGCTGGACTGGCCAACAAAACACTGGCCAGCAAAGCCAAGAAAATATGCGTGGCTTATGAAGGCATGGAGCGTTTCTTCCCTGGTCAGAAAATTCTGCTGACAGGTAATCCCGTTCGTCAGCAGCTGTTGGATAGCAGCATCAGCCATGATGATGCCGTACGTTCTCTGGGATTCGACCCTCAGAAGAAAACGGTGTTGATAGTTGGAGGCAGTTTAGGTGCACGTACCCTTAACGAGAGCGTGTTGGCCCACCTCGACCATATCAAAGAGAGTGGCATTCAATTTATATGGCAGACAGGCAAATATTACAGTGCCGAAATCAGTGAACGCATGAAAGGGCACGACATTCCCAACTTGAAGGTTACTGACTTCATCAGTGACATGGCTGCTGCCTATAAAGCTGCCGACCTCGTGGTGAGTCGTGCCGGTGCTGGCAGCATCTCGGAGTTTTGCCTGTTGGGAAAGGCCGTTATACTGGTGCCAAGTCCTAATGTTGCTGAAGACCACCAGACTAAGAATGCACTGGCATTGGTCAATAAACAGGCAGCCCTCTACGTTAAGGATAGCGAAGCTCCTAAGTTGCTCTTGCCGTTGGCCATCGACACTGTCAAAAACGATGACAAGCTTAAGAGCCTGAGTACCAACATCCTCAGAATGGCACTGCCCGACTCAGCAGAAATCATTGCCAAAGAAGTTATCAAGTTAGCAAATCAGTAAATCGATTAATCGATATAATCAATAAATGAATACTAAAGATATCAAATCTGTCTATTTCGTAGGAGCCGGTGGTATAGGCATGAGTGCCATCGCTCGCTACTTTATCAAAAAGGGCCTTGTTGTAGCCGGCTATGACAAAACTCCCAGCACCCTCACCCGCCAGTTGGAACGTGAGGGTATGCTCATCCACTACGAAGAGAACATCAACGAGATTCCCTTTGTATGCAAACAAAAGGAATCATGCCTGGTCGTCTACACACCTGCCATACCCGAGGAGCATAAAGAATTGCGTTATTTCCGTGAAAACGGCTTCGAGATTCAGAAACGTGCTCAGGTGCTAGGCATACTGACTCGGCAACACAAAGGACTCTGCGTCGCAGGAACCCACGGTAAGACCACAACCAGTACTATGTGCGCCCATATCCTGCACCAAAGCCATCTCGACTGCAACGCTTTTCTTGGTGGTATCTCAAAGAATTACGGCACCAACTACATCCTGTCTAATTCAGACTTCGTAGTCATTGAGGCCGACGAATTCGACCGCTCGTTCCACTGGCTGTCACCTTATATGTCAGTCATCACCTCTACCGACCCAGACCATTTGGACATCTACGGCACTAAGGAGGCTTATCTCGAAAGCTTCCGTCATTACACAGAACTCATCCAACCCAAAGGAGCATTGATTATCCACCGTGACCTGGAGATGAAAGAGAATTTGCCTCAGGGCGTATGTCGTTACGACTATGCCTTGAACGAAGGTGACTTCCATGCTGAAAACATCCGTATCGAGAATGGCGAAATTACGTTTGACTTCGTGTCACCTATTGAGTCGGTCGCCAATATTGAATTAGGACAGCCCGTGCCCATCAATATCGAAAATGGCATTGCCGCAATGGCTATGGCACAGTTGGCAGGCTGTACGGCTAACGAGTTACGTATCGGCATGAAAACATACGATGGTGTCGATCGTCGCTTCGATTTTAAGATCAAGTCACCACGACTGGTTTTCCTTTCCGACTATGCCCACCACCCCAAGGAGATTCTACAGAGCGCGCGCAGCATTCGTGAGTTATATAAGGACCGCAAGATTACGGCCATTTTCCAGCCGCACCTCTACACTCGCACTCGCGACTTCTATCAGGATTTTGCCGATGCGCTGAGTCTGCTTGACGAAGTTATTCTGACGGAAATCTATCCTGCTCGTGAACAGCCTATCGAGGGTGTGACCTCTCAGCTTATCTACGACAGACTGCGTCCTGGCATCGAGAAACAGATGATTCAAAAGGACGATGTACTGCAGCTGGTCAAGAGCCGTCCGTTCGATGTTCTCATCGTGCTGGGTGCTGGCGACCTCGACAACATGGTGCCACAAATGGCACAAATTCTCAAGGATAAAATATAAGAAGGATGATATAAGATATGAGCATGAACTGGAAGAAAATCGGAATCCTGACAGCCGACATCCTTTTAGGAGTCTATCTGGTATTAGCCATCACAGCATTCAATTGTCCTGATGACCAGGATGCCGTATGTCAAGAAGTGAAAATCAATATCACTGACGGAGCTGGCAACGGTTTCCTCAATGTCAACGAGGTAAAGATGCAACTCCAGCATGCCAAGATCTATCCTTTGGGCGACCGTATGAGCGATGTATGTACACGACAGATTGAAGAGACACTCCTCAAGAGTCCACTGGTAGAGCATGTCGAGTGCTACAAGACGCATACAGGCCGCGTCTGCATCAACCTAACCCAGCGTATAGCCTTGATGCGTATCATGGCCAACAACGGAGAGAGCTATTATATTGACAACCTCGGTGTCATCCTTCCCAGCAACAACAACTCGACAGATTTGGTGGTGGCTACTGGTGACATCAAGCGAAAATATGCGCAGTCCACACTTAAACAGTTTGGTCTGTTAATACTGGACGATCCTTTCTGGCACAGTCAGATTGAGCAAATCAATGTGCTACCCGATGGTTCCGTCGAGATGATTCCCCGCGTGGGCGACCATATTGTTTATCTTGGACAGCCCATCCATCTGAAAGAGAAGCTGACCCGACTCGAGAAGTTCTATCGCTACGGACTATCAAAGGCTGGGTGGAACAAGTACTCGTACATCAATATCGAGTTTAACAATCAAATCATTTGTAAAAAAAGAAAACTGTAAAACAGTAAATCGGTTAATTATAAGATATGGCAAAGGATTTTATCGTAGCAATCGAACTGGGGTCATCCAAGATGACCGGTATTGCAGGACGCAAGAACCTTGACGGCAGCATTCAGGTGCTGGCTTGTGTCAAGGAGGACGCAACGGCATGCATCCGCAAGGGGTATGTCTACAACATCGACAAGACTGCTCAATGTATCACCACCATTGTCAATAAGCTGGAGAACCAGCTGAAGACCAGCATCATGCAGGTGTATGTGGGTGTGGGCGGACAGTCTATTCGCTCTATTCGTAACGTTATCGCCAAAGACTTGCCTAACGACACGCAGGTGACACAAGACATGGTCATTGAACTGATGGATGCTAACCGTAACATGAAGTACCCTGATCAAGAGATTCTCGATGCTGCTGCACAGGAGTACAAGGTCGATTCACAGCTACAACTTGATCCTGTTGGTGTTCAGTGTGCACGTATCGAGGGTAACTTCCTCAACATCCTACAACGTAAAACGTTCTACAAGAATCTGAACAAGTGCTTCGAGACAGCCGGCATTCAGGTAGCCGAGATGTATCTGGCTCCACTGGCCCTGGCCGACAGCGTACTGACCGAAACAGAGCGCCGTTCCGGTTGTGCCTTGGTTGACCTGGGAGCCGACACGACTACCGTTAACGTCTACTCTAAAAACATTCTGCGCCATCTGGCTGTCATACCCCTCGGTTTCAACAATATCAGCAAAGATATTGCCTCGCTACAGATGGAGGAACAGGATGCCGAGAAGATGATGAAGAAGTACGGTTCTGCCTATACGGAGAATAACGAGATCGACAACAACATGAAATACTCTATCGACCAGGATCGTCAGGTCGAGGTTCGCAAGTTTGTCGAGATTGTGGAAGGCCGCGTCGAGGAGATTATTGCCAACGTCTGGTGTCAAGTGCCTGAGGAGTATTGCGACAAACTCCTGGGCGGTATCATTTTGACTGGTGGTGGTTCGAATATGAAAAATATTGAGAAGGCTTTCCAGAACTACACCCACATCGACAAGATTCGTATCGCCAAGTTTGTTACGCAGAGCATCTCCAGCAACATCAACGACATCAACGATCATAACGGTATGATGAACACTGTGCTGGGACTGCTGGCTAAGGGCGACATCAACTGTGCAGGCAACGAAATCGACCCCAACGGTGACCTTTTTGCCAGTCAGAAGCCTCAACCCACTGAGACTTTCGAGCAGCGACGTGCCCGTCAGGCTACAGAAACACCCGCTGGTGTGGTACGTACTGCTGAGGAAAAACGCCTTGCTGAAGAGGAAGCACTACGCAGAAAGGAGGCTGAGGAACGTGCCGAACGTGAGAAAGCTGAAGCTGAAGCCCGCGAGGCAGAGCGCATCCGCAAGGAGAACAGCACTTGGAGCAAATTTGGTCGTTGGCTGAAGAAGACTGCCAATGACATGGTCAAGGAAGAAGAATAATGCGGGCTAAAGCCCTAATTGACAATTGAAAATTGATAATTGATAATTTTAGAAAAATGGATAATAACATATTGCTCGATTTTGGCGAGCCCGCAAAAGAAAATAGCATCATCAAGGTGATTGGTGTTGGTGGTGGAGGCGGCAATGCCGTCAACCACATGTATCGCGAAGGCATCCACGATGTCAGTTTCGTATTGTGTAACACCGATAATCAAGCCCTCAACGACTCGCCTGTGCCTGTTCACCTGCAACTGGGTAAGGAAGGACTCGGTGCAGGTAACCGTCCTGAAAAGGCACGCGCTGCTGCTGAGGAGAGTCTGGAGGATATCAAGCAAGTACTCAGCGATGGCACTCGTATGGCCTTTATCACTGCTGGTATGGGTGGTGGTACGGGTACTGGTGCTGCACCTGTCATTGCCCGCATCTCTAAGGAGATGGGCATCCTGACGGTAGGTATCGTTACCATCCCCTTCCGCTTCGAAGGCGATCGCAAGATTGACCAGGCACTCGACGGTGTTGAGGAAATGTCGAAGCATGTCGATGCCCTTCTGGTCATCAACAACGAACGTCTACGCGAGATTTATCCCGAGCTTACTGTGCTCGATGCCTTTGGTAAGGCTGACGACACGCTCAGTGTGGCAGCCAAGTCTATTGCCGAAATCATCACTGTCCACGGACTCATCAACCTCGACTTCAACGACGTCAAGACCGTATTGAAGGACGGTGGCGTAGCCATTATGTCAACAGGTTATGGCGAGGGTGAAGGTCGCGTAAAGAAAGCTATTGACGATGCCCTCAACTCGCCCCTGCTCAACGAGAACGACGTCTTTAACTCGAAGAAGATTCTGCTCTCAATCTCATTCTCAGGCGGTAAGGACGGCAAGGAGTCGCTGATGATGGAAGAGATGAACGACGTCAACGACTTCATGGCCAAGTTTGGCGACTTCGAAATTAAGTGGGGACTGGCCGTAGACCCCGAACTGGGCAAGAAAGTTAAGGTCACCATCCTCGCCACCGGCTTTGGCATCGACCGCGTCGACGGCATGAACAGCCATCGACAGCGTCATAACACACAGGAAGAGGCTACCCGCATTGCTGCCGAACAGGAGGCCGAGGCACAGCGTCAAGACCGTCGCAACCGCTATTATGGCGGTGACAGCCAGTCGAAGCGCTACAAGCGTCGTCCGCACATCTATCTGTTCCGTCCTGAAGATTTGGACAACGATGATGTCATCTCTGCCGTCGAACAGACGCCCACCTACAAGCGCACCCGCGAAATCCTGGACAGCATCTATAGTCAGGCTAGCGGTGAAATTCCTCAGCAGGATGTCGACACACCACCCTCAGAGCCCATTCAGGGCACCATCTCGTTTGCCTAACTGAGCATTTAATTAAAACTTAAGGATGTGCCATCATTCGTGATGGCACATCCTTTTTTGTGATAACAGATTGTCATGCATGCCACAAGCATGATGACAATCTGCAAGCAGGAACGTCTTTATAATAAAACTAAGCAGAACTAGAACATATCGATATGAAGAAAGTATTGTTGATAACAGTAGCAGGCCTGATAAGCTTGACTGCCAGCGCACAGTATCCAGACCTCACCGATGAGGCCAAGCAGCTCATTGCTAAACAGAAAGAACAATGGAAGGTACATGCCGACTCCGCTTGGGAGGTCGCTTTTCCCATCGTTGTGAAAGAAGCCAAAGAGGGTCGTCCCTACGTACCCTGGGCTGCACGTCCCTACGACCTGCGCCAAGCCAAGATTCCTGCATTCCCTGGTGCTGAGGGTGGCGGTATGTTTACCTTTGGCGGACGTGGTGGTAAGGTGCTTACCGTTACCAACCTGAACGACGATGGTCCTGGCTCATTCCGCTGGGCTTGCGAGCAAGGTGGCGCGCGTATCGTGGTGTTCAACGTCAGCGGCATCATCCGTCTGAAGTCGCCCATCTACGTGCGTGCTCCATATATCACTATTGCCGGTCAGACGGCTCCTGGCGAAGGCGTGATTATTGCAGGCGAATCATTCCAAGTTGACACGCACGACGTCATTGTCCGTCACATGCGCTTCCGTCGTGGTGAGACGCTGGTGACCAATCGCGAGGACTCGTTTGGTGGCAATCCTGTCGGTAACATCATGATTGACCACTGTTCATGTGAGTGGGGACTGGACGAGAACATTTCCTTCTACCGTCACATGTTCGACATGCACGATGGCAAGCCCAACCGCAAGGAACCGACCGTCAACGTAACGATTCAAAATACCATCTCGGCTAAGGCCCTTGATACATGGAACCACGCCTTTGGCTCGACCATCGGAGGTGAGAACACCACATTTATGCGCAATCTTTGGGCCGACAATACAGGCCGTAACCCTAGTATCGGCTGGGGTGGCGTCTTCAACTTCGTGAATAACGTCGTCTACAACTGGGTGCATCGCACTGCTGACGGAGGTGAATATAGCACCATGTCGAACTTCATCAACAACTATTACAAGCCTGGTCCACTGACCCCAAAAGATACACCCGTCGGCCGCCGTATCGTCAAGTCCGAGAGCCGTTCTCAGGGTTTGTTCCCCTACAAGCAGTTTGGCCGTGTCTATGCTGTTGGTAATATTATGGAAGGCAACGAAGCTGTGACCAAAAACAATTGGAACGGTGGTGTTCAGACAGCCGACAAGGATGGCGATATGGACGAGACGGAGTTGGCATTGATGCGCTCGAACGAGCCGTTCGAGATGCCTTACCTGAAGGTGATGGGAGCTGAGCAGGCCTTTGAATGGGTACTCTCGAATGCCGGTGCCACCATTCCCTGCCGTGACATCGTCGACCAGCGCATTTGCGAGGAAGTTCGTACTGGCCAGGCTTACTATGTCAAGGATTATGAGAAGGAGTTGGCCAAGATAGAGAAGAAGACTGGCGTGAAACAGAACCCTTATGGCGACATGTGGGGTCTGCATAAGAAGTCACAGAACGAACAGGGCTTCTTCAAGTATCGTCGCTTGCCTCAGGACTCTTATAAGCAGGGTGTCATCACCGATCCTCGTCAGATGGGCGGCTATCCTGAATACAAAGCTTGGGAACCCTATGTCGATACGGACGGTGACGGTATGCCTGACGAATGGGAAAAGCGATATGGCCTAAATCCTAACAACGCCAGCGATGCTAATGATGACTGCAACGGTGATGGTTATACCAACATCGAGAAATACATCAATGGCATTAATCCTCAGACCAAGACTGATTGGCGCAATCTGAACAATAATTACGACACTTTGGCTGCTAAAGGCAAACTGATGTAAGCTATGAGAAAGGTTCTGTACACAGCGATACTATCGCTGTTTACCATCACGGCAAGCGCCCAGGTCTCACTCAATACTGAGGGCCAGGACCCTCAGTATGTGGAGACCATCAAGGGGCGTGCCCAGAAAATCGTTGATGGCCTGCAACTTACTGATGCCCAGAAAGCAGAGAACGTGCGCAACATCATTGCCAACCGTTACTTTCTGCTGAACGACATCCATGCCAAGTACGATAAGAATCAGCAGGATGCCCTTCAGGCTGAGCTTTACAAGCATCACTTCGAGCTAGCCTCTGCCCTGGCACTTTACCTAAACGAGGAACAAATAGATGCTGTGAAGGACGGCATGACTTACGGACGACTGAAACGTGACTATAACGCTCAGTTGGAAATGATCCCTACCCTCAAGGACGAGGAGAAGACACAAATACTCATCTGGCTCAAGGAGGCCCGCGAGTATGCGATGGATGCCGCTGATTCGAAAGGCAAGCATTTCTGGTTCGACAAGTATCGCGGTCGCACAAACAACTGGCTCTCGGCCCGTGGCTACGATCTGAAGAAGGAACGCGAGGAATGGATGAAAAGGAACACAGAGCGTTCCAAATGAGAAATATAAATGAAGAAATGACGATGATGAAGCATAAGAGAACAAAGGGTAAGAGATGGAGTGTGTTGATATTGGCATTTCTCATTTCTCATTTCTCATTTCTCATTTGTCCAGCCTATGCACAGGCTGGATTGTTGGATTACTCCTATTGCGGCTACCATTGTTCTGAACGACCTATTCCTGTGGTAAAGACCGTCACCTTTGTAACACCATCAGGTCAGGACGATGCAGCAAGGATTCAGGCTGCCATCAACTGGGTTAGCCAACAGAAAGCAGACAAACAGACAGGCTTTCGTGGTGCCATACTATTGGGTGAAGGGATCTTTACGCTCAGCGAACCACTGCGCATCCGCACTAGTGGTGTGATACTGCGAGGTTCCGGACGTGGAAAAACCGTTCTTCGCAAGACGGGTTATGACCGTGGGGCTGCCATATATATAGAAGGTACTCGCGACATCCTCGCCAAGGACACGTTTGACGTGGCTGATGCACAGGCGGGTGCTATGAACTTATTACTCACTCATCACTCACCACTACAACAAGGCCAACGCCTTGCCATCTGCCGTCCTTCCACTCTGGAATGGATTGATGCGTTGGGCTGTGCCTCCTTTGGCGGAGGCAAGCGCATGGGCTATTGGGCTTGGCATCCTGGCGACATCGATCTGCGATGGAACCGTCAGATAACGGCCGTCAACGGCAAACAAGTGACGCTGAACGTACCCATCACCTGCAGCATTGAGCAGCGGTGGGGTGGTGCAAAGGCCATCGTCTACGAAAACAAGGGACTCATCAGCGAATGTGGCGTTGAAAACCTGTCGTTGGAATCAGATTACGATCATGCCCGTCCTTTAGACGAAGATCACTGTTGGGACGGTATCTATATTGCTGAGGCAGAAGACTGCTGGGTGCGCATGGTCAACTTCCAGCATTTTGCTGGCTCGGCAGTTGTCATCCAGAAGTCTGCACAGCAGGTGACAGTAGAAGACTGCATCTCGCAGCAACCAGTCTCCGAGATTGGTGGTTACCGTCGTCGCACTTTCCTGACATTCGGTGAGATGACACTTTTCCAGCGTTGCTATTCGGAGCATGGCATCAATGACTTTGCCGTAGGTCATACGGCATCTGGACCCAATGCTTTCGTACAATGCGAGAGCTATGAGAGCCTCGGTCCCAGTGGAGCCATTTCCTCATGGGCACCAGGCATCCTATTCGACATCGTGAATATTGACGGCAACGACATTGTTTTCAAGAACTGGGAACTGGAGAAGTTCGGCGCAGGTTGGAGCACAGCCAACAGCACAATGTGGCAATGTACGGCCTCCGGGCTTTTCTGCTATTCACCCGACTCGCTAAACCGTAACTACTCTCGTGGTTGCTGGGGCCAGATACAGGGTAATGGCGAATATACGGAGATGAACGAGCACGTCAAGCCCTATTCGCTCTTTGCCTCGCAACTGGAGAAACGCTTGGGACGCGACGTTTCGCAACAATGTCGCGTGTTGGAAAGAAATACCAACGCGTCGTCGTCGCCAACCATCGAAGAAGCCGTTAAGATGGCCGAAGAGGCCCTGAAGCCTCGCCAGACCATGCGGCAATGGATTGAAGCCGCTCCAACTGAGAACTTAGAACTGAGAACTGAGAGATATGATGACTCTCAGAGTGGAAAAAGCAGCAAACAAGGTAATCATACCTCTCACCTCTCATCTCTCACCTCTCACTTCTCCTACGACATTGCCAACGGCTGGCTTACGAAGGACGGCGTCTTGTTGGTAGGCCACAAGCATCAGACACCTTGGTGGAACGGTAAAGCCATCAATGCCTCGATGGCCAAGGCCAAGCCTGCCCTGACACGTTTCGTACCCGGACAGGAGGGTACGGGTGGCACGGACCGTATTGATAGCGTCATTGCTGATTTGCAGCGCACCCATACGCTGCTATTCAGTCAGAACTACGGCCTATGGACAGACCGTCGCCGTGACGATCATGAGCGCATCCGTCGTAAGGATGGGGATGCTTGGGCCCCTTTCTACGAACAACCCTTCGCTCGTACTGGCCGTATGCAGGGCGATTTTGTCGCCCTGGCTTGGGACGGTATGTCAAAATACGACCTGACCACACTCAACAAATGGTACTTCTGGCGTCTGCAGCAATTCGCTAAGAAAGCGGAGCCCATCGGCATTATGTTGAAAAACCAACACTACTTCCAGCATAACATCCTGGAGGCTGGTGCCCATTGGGTGGACTGTCCGTGGCGCTCGGCCAACAACGTGAACGGCACGCCATTCCTTGAGCCCGTCAACTTCACGGGCGATAAGCGCATCTTTACTGCCACACTCTTCTACGATGTCACCGACCCCACACTACGCCAATTGCATCGACAGTATATCCGCCAGTCACTGGATGCCTTCAAGGGACAGCCCAACGTTATCCACGCCATTGGCGAAGAGTTCACAGGTCCCCTGCACTTCGTCCAGTTCTGGCTCGACGTCATTGCCGAATGGGAACAGGACAACGGCAAAGTTTTAGTGGATTTGGCCGTCAATAAGGACGTGCAGGACGCTATCCTGAAAGACCCCAAGCGTTCACAAGTCATCGACATCATCGACATCGAACAGTGGTTCTACCATAACAAAGGTGAGTATGCGCCTCCGGGCGGCGTCAATATGGCTCCTCGTCAGTACCAGCGCAAGATACGCACAGGCAGCGCCCGCTTCGAGGATGTCTATCGTGCAGTGTCAGAATACCGCTTGCAATATCCCGACAAGGCCGTTGTCTATTCTGCCCAGAAGGCACCAGAAATGGCGTGGGCCTCGCTGATGGCTGGTGGCTCATGTGCTGCCGTTCCCGTTACCGATACCGACCTGCTGAAAGCCATTGCCACCATGCACGTTGACGGTTCACGGGCCCAAGACGGCATCTATCGCCTTTATGGTCCTCAGGGCGAACTGATTTACAACGACACTGACAACGCCCTGCCTGTCGACAAAAGTCTGAAAATCATGCGCATCGATGCCAAGAGCGGAGCGCTGACCTCCCAGAAACAAAGGGGCAGCATCAGCAAAGGGCTTTTCTGGGTCAAACAGTAACAGATAACGGGAGTAAGTGAAGAACGTCTCATACACATCCCATAGGTTGCTCTATGCTTGCTCATACCGCTCTCATAGGTCTCTCATACCTCTCTCTATACTTACCCAAAATATAAACCAACAAAAAATTACGCTTATGAGACATTTAAGTATTCCCGTTAGACGGGGTAACGGCATAAGCCACAGAGGCTTTGTCGTAATAATTGCAGCCATGCTGCTATCAGTGATTGCAGTGGCTCAGAGTTCCAAAAAGGCAGGAAAGGCCAACACCCTTGAAGTGTCATTCAACTATCAGCGTCAGGCAGGTCCTGGCTCCAACCAGTATGCTGTATGGATAGAGAACGAGAAGGGTGAGTTCGTAAAGACCCTCTTCGTCACCTCGTACACTACGAAAGGCCGTGCCCGTGGTGGTGGACCAGCAAAGCGTGGCTACATCGTGCGCCCGGCCTGTGTGCCGACATGGGTGAAGACCTCGAAGGCAGAGGAGAAGACTGATGTGCAGTTAGATGCCGTCACAGGTGCCACACCTCAGAGCGGCGGCATACAGACTTTCACATGGGACTTTACCGATGAGCAGGGCAAGGCCGTACCTAAGGGAACCTACAAGGTAAAGGTCGAAGCTACGCTGATCTTCGACAGCGACATCGTCTACACAGGAACTTTCTCCACCAAAGACAAGCCCGGTAACATCGCCCTCACATCAGAACTGACTAAGCCCGACGAGCAGCATATGGGCATGGTGACGGATGTTAAAGCAATACTGAAATGAAAGTAATTATCCTCAATGGCAGCCCGAAGGCCAACGGTAATACAGCGACAGCCCTGCACGAAGTGGAACGCATTCTGCAACAGCAGGGCATTGAGACAGAGTGGATTCACGTGGGACATCTGCAGATTCACGGGTGCTTCGCTTGCAACAAATGCTGGACGAC
>Ga0265298_10001402_pt1 | contig 35731 bp, 26 predicted proteins | sample AusTroGonzalo_MG_3_FD_193486 | JGI IMG/M metagenome (GOLD analysis project Ga0265298, IMG submission 193486) | Bovine rumen microbial communities from tropical cattle in Woodstock, Queensland, Australia - Gonzalo_01 | ecosystem: Host-associated > Mammals > Digestive system > Stomach > Rumen ...
CTTTTCGATCTGCGCCTTGCTCATCTTGAGGTCGCCCATGCCCGGCACGGCGTCGTCGTCGTGGAACTGGATGCCGTCGAAACCGATCTTCTTGTAGCTGGCGAGCTTCTTCGCGAAGGTCACGGACTTGCGGACTTCCGGTCCGAAGGGATCGGCGCCCTCGTGGATGTTCCAAGGACCAAACGAGAATCTGAACGTACCGGCCATTTTATACCTCCTATAGGTTGTGGTTGAAGGCTGGTGTTTTTTTAGTGACTGTGAGCAATATAGCCCTTGAGTAACGGTAATGCAACCGCAATATTGCGAAAAACGGCATAATTTTACAGGGAATCCGACCTATGAGCGTGATTGCGGCACCACAATCACCGGTTTTTCCATTAAAAAAACGTACATTGTCGTTGTTGATTTCTGCGCGCACCCGGGATGCGGGGCGTGGCGCGGCAAGCCGACAGAAACACTGCCGTGTTAAACGGATGGAAACGGATGGAAACGGAGAATGTGTTGTTGGTGCCACGCCTTGATGTGGTGGGTGAATGTCTGCAAACGCCGGTTTACCCGCGCAAGAAAAAACGCTCAATGGTACCCCCGCCGTTTCTATGCTCACACACGGTTGTTGCGAGGCGGTCGCCGCCGAGCGCGCAGGGGGCGAGCGAGGCTTGCTTTTTGCCGGTCAAAAAGCAAGCCGAGTGCACCCGAGCATTAAGGTCGCGAGCTAAACGGTCGCCGCAACTTTGCGGTGACCGTTTGGCGCAGACCGCCGTAATTCAAATGATCGTCTGCAAACATGCTTGAATCGTTGCGGAAGCAAAGGGGCTCGGGGGAAAGCTTTCCCCCGAAGGTGCGCGCAAAAATCAACAACTACAATACGCGCAGGGGTGAGTACGGCGAAGCCGCACGGAAGCCCCGGAGCGCAAGGCTTCCAAAAAGTACCCAAGGCCCGGCAAAGCCGGGCGAGCCGCCTCAAACGGCGGCGAGGGCAACTTTTTGGAATTTCCCGGGGTGCGGGGCGTGGCGCGGCCGATGCCGCGCCGGAGAGCCCTGCATTTAAACGCCCCACACGAACCGATACGGGGGCTACGCCGGCGCGCTCGCAACGACCGTTTGCAGGCATGGAAACGCGAGTGGTGCCGCTTGGCGTTTTTTTTTCGCGGGCGGCGGATGAGGTGGGTAGTTACCGCCGTCTGCCCGCGCCAAAAAAAATACGAAAAAATCCGCTTGACAGCATTTGAATGTGGTGGTATATTAGTGGCATCATGCAGAAAAAACGCAACAATTTCAGCTTCGGTCGATGGTTCTGGCGGTAGATCCGCCGGAAGCAGTGTTGCGTATTTTCAACCTTACAAGTACGGCGGGTCGGACTGACAGATCAGACAGTTCGAGCCGCAATTTTTTTACACCGCGTCCGGGAAACACTCAGCAGGGGTTCCGGGCGCGGTTTTTTTATAGGGATTTCAAAAACGATCGTTGAAAAAGTGAGGTAAAGACGATGGATTTCAAAAAATTCGAAGAGTATGCGGCGCAGGGCAACCTCGTCCCCGTGTACCGCGAACGGCTCGCCGATCTGGAAACGCCGGTGTCGGTGCTGAGCCGCTTCGCGGACGACGACGGAGTGTTCCTGCTCGAGTCGGTGGAACACGGCGAACGCTTCGGGCGCTACTCCTTCATCGGGGTGCGGCCGCGGGCGGTCTTCACGGTCGAAGCCGACGGCGCGTTCCTGAACGCCAAAAACGGTTCCCGGCAGCGCGTCGGCGACGGCATCATGGCGCTGCGCGAAATCATGCGCGGCATCCGCGCGGTCGAGGTGCCGGGTCTGCCGCCGCTCTTCGGCGGCGCGATCGGCTATCTCGGCTACGAGACGGTCAACGAGTTCGAGGAGCTGCCGCCGCCCGTTTCTCCGCTGCCGGGAGCGACCGACGCGCTGCTTCTGGTCGACGACATGGTGATCTTCGACAATTTGCGCCACACGGTCAAACTGGTCGCCTGCGCGCACACTGAGGGTTTTCCGGATCTCCGCGCCGCCTACGACGACGCCCAGCGGCGGATCGACGACCTCGAAGCGGTGCTGCGCCGTCCGTCGACGACCGTGCCGGAGCCGCCCGTCGAAGCGCCGAAACTCGAGCCCGAGATGACCCGCGAGGAATTCTGCGCGATGGTCGAAAAGGCGCGCGCGGCGATCCGCGCGGGCGAGACGATCCAGATCGTGCTGTCGCAGCGTTTCCGGGCGCGGGCGGTGTCGTCGCCGCTCCAGCTGTACCGGGCGCTGCGGCTGATCAATCCGTCGCCCTACACCTTCTTCTTCAAACACGGCGACGTAGTGCTGATCGGTTCGTCGCCGGAAACGATGGTCAAGCTCGAAAACGGCGCCTCGTCGCTGCGCCCGATCGCGGGGACGAGGCGGCGCGGGCGCGACGAGGAGGAGGACCGCCGCCTCGCCGACGAGCTCGTGCACGACCCCAAGGAGTGCGCCGAACACCTGATGCTGGTCGACTTGGGGCGCAACGACCTCGGCCGCGTCGCCGCGCCGGGGAGCGTCGAGGTGCGGCGTTTCATGAACGTCGAACGCTACTCGCACGTGATGCACATCGTATCCGACGTCGAAGCGCGCCTCGCCGAAGGCTGCGACGCCTTCGATCTGGTCCGGGCGACCTTTCCGGCGGGGACCCTTTCAGGCGCGCCGAAGGTCCGGGCGATGGAGCTGATCCGCAAATTCGAACCCCGCCCGCGCGGCGTCTACGGCGGGGCGATCGGCTACTTCAGCTACACGGGGAACCTCGACCTGGCGATCACGATCCGCACGTTGGAAATGCGCGGCGGCGAGATCGCGGTGCAGGCGGGGGCGGGGATCGTCTTCGACTCGGTGCCGATGCTGGAGTACGAGGAGACCTTGAACAAGGCGGCGGCGATCTTCAAGGCGATCAAACTTGCCGCCAACGGTTTGCAACTCGACCATAACGAGGTGGAAAAATGATTTTCGTGCTGGATAATTACGATTCGTTCACCTACAATCTGGTGCACATGCTCTACGCGCTCGAACCGAACATCACGGTGCGCCGCAACCGCGCCGTGACCGTCGACGAGGTGCTGGCGATGAATCCCGAGGCGATCGTGCTCTCGCCCGGTCCGGGCCGCCCCGAGACGGCGGGGATCATGCCCGAGCTCATCGGCGCCGCCGCGGCGGCGGGGATACCCATGCTCGGCGTCTGCCTCGGTCATCAGGCGATCGGGCAGGTCTTCGGCGCGAAGGTCGTCTCCGCCAAGAGCATCATGCACGGCAAGATCTCGGAGATCACCCACGACGGGCGCGGACTCTTTGCCGGGATCGCAAGTCCGCTCGAAGTGGTGCGCTACCACTCGCTCGCGCTCGACGCAGCGACGATCCCGCCGGAGTTCGAGATAAGTTGCCGCACCGCCGACGGCGAAGTCATGGGCATCCGCCACAAGACGCTGCCGATCGAAGGCATCCAGTACCACCCCGAGTCGATTAAGACCGCCGACGGCATGGCGCAGCTGGCGAACTTCGTCCGGATGGCGCGGAGCCGTCGCGGCAATCCGGCGTCGGGGGCGGTGCTGCCCCGGCTGCTCAACAAGGTGCTTGCGGGCGCCGACCTCACCGTGCAGGAATCGGAGCTGATGCTCGACCACCTGACTTCGGGCGAGGACCCGACCGGTCTCTGCGGCGCGATGCTCGCCGCGCTGCGCGCCAAGGGCGAGAGCCGCTCGGAACTCGTCGGCGCGGCGAAATTCCTGCGGCGCTACGCGACGCCGATCGACTGCGGAAACCTTCCCGTCGTGGACGTGGTCGGCACGGGCGGCGACGGCGGGATCTCGTTCAACGTCTCGACGACGGCGGCGTTCGTCGCCGCGGGGGCGGGGGCGGTGCTTGCCAAGCACGGCAACCGCGCGGTCTCGGGCAAATGCGGCGCGGCGGACGTGCTCGCCGCACTCGGGTTCAACCTCGACGTGACGCCGCAGCAGATGGAAAAGTCGATCCGCGAACACGGCATCGGCTTCCTCTTCGCGCCGAAGCTCCACGAGCGGATGGGGCGCGTCGCGGCGCTGAGGAAGGAACTCGGCACGCGGACGATCTTCAATCTGCTGGGACCGCTCGCCAACCCCGCCGGGGCGCAGTCGATCGTGCTCGGCGTCTGCGAGGCGAAATTGACGCGGCTCTTCGCCGAGGTGCTTTTGGACCTCGGCACCAAACGGGCGCTGGTCGTCCACGGCGACGACGGTCTGGACGAGATCAGCTGCTGCACGCCGACGATGATCGCGGAGCTGAAGGACGGGAAGATCACCGAGTACACCGTCACGCCGGAAGAGCTGCTGGGACGCCGCTACGACCGGGCGGAGATCGCGGGCGGCGACGCCGCCTGCAACGCGAAACTGCTCAAAGCGGTGCTTTCGGGCGCGGAGCGCGGCGCGGCGCGGGCGATCGTGCTGCTCAACGCCGGAGCGGTGCTCGCGGCGGCGGATATCGCGCCCGACATCGCAAACGGCATCAAACTTGCCGAACGCTCCATCGACAGCGGAGCCGCGCTCGGCAAACTCGCCGCACTGATCGCGGCGAGCCACGCGGAGTAGCCGATCATGAGCGACATTCTGCACACCATAGCCGAAAAACTCCGTCCGCTGGTCGAGGAGCGAAAACGCCTGCATCCCATAGAAGAATTTACGACGCCAGCCCCGCAGCGGACGCTCCGCGGCGCGATGCCGGGGGTGATCGCCGAACTCAAGAAGGCGTCGCCCTCGCGGGGGCTGATCCGACCGGATTTCCGCCCCGTCGAGCTCGCGCGCGAACTCGAAGCGGCGGGCGCGGCGGCGCTCTCGGTGCTGACGGAACCCAACTACTTCCTCGGTTCGACCGAGTATTTGAAAAGCGTCGCGGCGGAGGTCTCCATTCCCTGTTTGCGCAAGGAGTTCATCTTCGACGAGTACCAGATCCGCGAGGCGCGCGAATGCGGCGCTTCGGCGGTGCTGCTGATCGCCGCGCTGCTGGACCAGCCGACGCTGGTGCGCCTCGCCGAAGCCGCGCGAAATTGCGGTCTCGACGTGCTGGGCGAAGCGCACGACGCCGACGAGGTGCGGCGGCTGCTCGACTCGCCGGCGACGTTGATCGGCGTCAACGCCCGCGACCTCAAGACTTTTTCGACCGACCTCGGGCGGGTCGGCAAACTTCTGTCCCTCATCCCGCCGGAGCGCTGCCCCGTGGCGGAGAGCGCGATCCACTCTTCCACCGACCTGCGGAAACTCCGCGAAGCGGGCGCGCAGGGGTTCCTGATCGGCGGGGCGCTGATGGACGCGCCCTCCCCGGGCGCGAAACTCCGCGAGCTCCTGTCATGAAGTGCGAAGTCAAGATCTGCGGTTTAACGCGCCGCGCGGACGTCGAACTCGCCGCCGCGCTGGGGGCGGATTATCTGGGCTTCGTGATCTATCCCGGGTCGCGGCGCTTCGTCCCGGCGGAACGCCTCGCCGAACTGACCCATGATCTGCCGCCGCAACTCCGCAAGGTCGGCGTCTTCGTCGACGCGACGCGCGACGAGATCCGCCGCGCGGTGGAACGGGGGGAATTGGACATCGTCCAACTCCACGGCAAAGAGGACGCGGAGTTCGCCCGGAGCATCGATTTCGCTCCCGTGTGGAAGGCGACCTACGACCCCGGATTTCCCGCCGAACGGCTGGTCTGCGACGCCCCGCAGGGCGGCTCCGGGCAGCCCGGTGACCGCGAACTTGCGGCGCGGATCGCCCGCGTCCGCCCCGTGATGCTCGCGGGAGGCATCAACCCCGGCAACGCCGTCGAGCTGATCCGCCGCGTCCGCCCCGCCGGGATCGACCTCGCGGGCGGCGTCGAATCCGCCCCCGGCGTCAAGGACGAAAACAAATTGCGCGAACTTTTCCAAAATTTGAAAGGATTGACACTATGAACACCCACTTCGGCCCCTTCGGGGGACAGTACGTCGCCGAGACGCTGATGCCCGTGCTCCACGAGCTGGAAAAAGCGTACCTCGAAGCGAAGGAGGATCCCGAGTTTCAGCGCGAACTGCGCGAACTACTCACCGACTACGTCGGCCGCGAGTCCCCGCTCTACTTCGCCAAAAACCTCACGGCGCACTGCGGCGGCGCCCGCATCTACCTCAAGCGCGAGGATCTGAACCACACCGGCGCCCACAAGATCAACAACACCATCGGTCAGGCGCTGCTGGCGCGCCGCATGGGACGCACCCGGCTGATCGCCGAAACCGGCGCCGGGATGCACGGCGTCGCCACCGCGACCGTCGCGGCGCTCTTCAACATGAAGTGCGACGTCTTCATGGGCGCGCTCGACGTGGCGCGGCAAGCGCCCAACGTCGAACGCATGAAGGCGCTCGGCGCGCGCGTGATCGCGGTCGACGCGGGCAGCGCTACCTTGAAGGACGCTATGAACGAGGCGATCCGCGACTGGGCGGCGACCGCCGAGGACACCTTTTACGTGATCGGCACCGTCGCGGGACCGCATCCCTACCCCGTGCTGGTGCGCGACTTCCAGTCGGTGATCGGGCGCGAAGCGCGGAAACAGTGCCTCGACAAGACGGGGAAACTCCCCGACGAGGTCGTCGCCTGCGTCGGGGGCGGCAGCAACGCGATGGGGCTCTTCGCCGGGTTCATCGACGACGCGTCGGTGCGGTTGACCGGGGTCGAAGCGGGCGGCGAAGGCGTCGAGACCGGGCGTCACGCCGCCTCGATCACGGGGGGCAGCATCGGCGTTCTCCACGGCTGCAAGACCTTTCTGCTCCAGACTCCGGAGGGGCAGATCCTCGAAACGCACTCCGTGTCGGCGGGGCTGGACTACCCCGGCGTCGGTCCCGAACACAGCTTCCTCGCGCAGACGGGGCGCGCCAAATATGTGACCGTGAACGACGACGAAGCGGTCGCCGCCTTCGACCTCGTCTGCCGCACCGAGGGGATCATCCCCGCGCTCGAATCGTCGCACGCCGTCGCCTACGCCGTGCGCGCCGCCGGGAAACTGCCGAAAGACGCGGTGATGATCGTCAACCTTTCCGGACGCGGCGACAAGGATATGGAAAACATCCGCCGCTACAAAAACAGGGAGAAATTCTGAAATGAACCGTCTGAATAAAATCTTTTCGGCGCGCAAGACCGCGCTCGTGATCTTCGACAGCTGCGGCGCGCCGACCCTAGCGGAGTCGGAGCAGCGCCTCGAAACGATCGTCGCCAACGGCGCCGACATCATCGAACTCGGCGTCCCCTTCTCGGACCCGATGGCGGACGGTCCCGCGATCCAGCGCGCCTCGCAGGAGGCGCTCCGGCAGGGGACGACGCTCAAGCATGTGATCGACATGGCGGCGAAACTGCGGCGCAACCACCCCGACACGGGGATCATCCTCTTCGGGTACTTCAACGTGTTTTTGCAGTACGGTCTGGAGCGCTTCACCTCCGAACTCGAGAGCGTCGGCGTCGACGGCGTGCTGGTCGTCGACCTGCCCTACGAGGAGCGTGACGAAATGTTGCCGCTCTGCAAGAAACATCACTTGTCGATGATCCCGCTCGTCGCCCCCGGAACGGGTGCGGAACGGGCGCAGATGATCGTGCGCGACGCGGACGGTTTCATCTACTGCGTCACGGCGCGCGGCGTCACCGGCGAACGCGCCGCGCTGCCGCCCGAGCTCTCCGCCCGGCTGACGGAGCTCCGCAAGCTGTCGCCCGTTCCCGTCGCCGCCGGATTCGGCATCGACGGTCCCGAAAGCGCCACCGCGGTCGCGAAGTTCGCGGACGCGGTGGTCGTGGGCTCGGCGGCGGTACGCCGGCCGCTCGCCGAACTGGGTCCCTTCGTCGCCTCGCTGCGCGCCGCGCTCGACTGACCGGCGCGCGCCGCCGCAAGGCGGAAACGGCAAAACAAAACGGGGATCGGCGGAAGTTCCGCCGGTCCCCGATTTTTTCGTATGGGATCGCGAAGGATTACTTCATGATCTCGCCGAGGGTCTTGTAGAAGTTCATGCGGCGCTGGGCGTCGGCTTCGGACTTCGCGAAGAGCTCTTCGGCTTCCTTCGGGTTCGCCTTCAAGAGCTGCTTGTAGCGGTTCTCGCTGCGGACGAACTCCTGATACGAGGCGACCGCCTCCTTGGTCTCCCAGATGAACGGCTTTTCCGCTTCCGGGTTGTAGCGATAGAGCGGCCAGTAGCCGGCTTCCACCGCGCGCTTTTCCTCGGTCTGGCTCTTCGCCATGTTGATGCCGTGGAGCATGCACGGCGCGTAGGCGAGAATGATCGACGGACCGTTGTGCGCCTCGGCTTCGCGGATGGCGGTCAACGTCTGCTGGCGGTTCGCGCCCATCGCGATCGACGCGACGTAGACGTTGCCGTAGCTCATGCACATGAAACCCAGATTCTTCTTGGTGAGCCGCATGCCGCTCGCCGCGAAGAGCGCCACCGCGCCGATCGGGGTCGACTTGGACGCCTGCCCGCCCGTGTTGCTGTAAACCTCGGTGTCGAGCACGAGGATGTTCACGTTGCGGTTCTGCGAGACGACGTGGTCGAGCCCGCCGTAACCGATGTCGTAAGCCCAGCCGTCGCCGCCGATGATCCACACCGACTTGTCGACGAAGTAGTCCTTGAGTTCGAGCATCTTGGTGTATACCGCCTTCTGCTCGCCCTCGGACTTCGCCGCGGCTTTCTTCAACAGCTCGCCGAGTTTGTTCTGGTTGGCGATGGCTTCGGCGTCGGTCTTGTCCCAGTTGGCGACCGCGTAGTCGAGCGCCGCCTTCATCTCGTCGCAGCAGACGCCGAGCTCCTGGATGCGCTTGATGTTAGCCATCAGCTGCCGACGGTTGGTGTCGACCGCCACGCGCATGCCGAAGCCGTATTCGGCGTTGTCCTCGAAGAGGCTGTTCGCCCACGCGGGACCGCGACCGTTCTTGTCCTTGCAGTACGGCAGGCTCGGGAAGCTGCCGGAGTAAATCGACGAGCAGCCCGTCGCGTTGGCGACGATCATGCGCTCGCCGAAGAGCTGGCTGACGAGTTTCACATACGGAGCTTCGCCGCAGCCGGCGCAGGCGCCGTTGAACTCGAAGTACGGCAGCTTGAAGCCGAGACCCTTGACGTTCGCGTCGGTGGTGCCGCCCGTCTCGTCGTCGGGGAGATCCATGAAGAACTTGACGTTCTCCTGCTGACCGGCCTTGCGCTCGCCCGCCGCGCTGGACAGCGCCAGCGCCTTGTCCTTGGCGATACAGGTTTCGACGCAGACGCCGCAGCCGAGGCAGTCGTCGACGAAGACCTGCAGCCGATACTTGAGACCCGGAGTCTTGACCGCCTTGGCGTCGACGGTCTCGAACGAAGCCGGAGCCTTTTCGAGGTTCGCCGGAGCGATCAACTTCGCGCGGATCGCCGCGTGCGGACAGGACATCACGCACTGGTTGCACTGGATGCACTTGCTCGAATCCCAATGCGGCACCTTCGGCGCGACGCCGCGCTTCTCGAAGCGGGCGGTGCCGGTGGGCATCGAACCGTCGTAGCTCATCGCGGAGACGGGGACGGTGTCGCCCTTCTGCGCGAGGATCGGCTTCATCAGCTTGGTCGCGAATTCGCCCATGTCGGCAGTGAACTTCTCCGCCGGGGTGTAGCAGCCGACGCCCGCGAGACTCGCCGGGACGGCAACCTGCGACAGACCGTCGAGCGCCTTGTCGACGCAGAGCTTGTTCTGGTCGACGACCTCCTGACCCTTCTTCGCGAACTTCTTTTCGATCCCCTTCTTGATGTAGCCGATGGCGTCATCCACGGGGATGATGCCCGCCAGCTTGAAGAAGCAGGTCTGCATGATGGTCGAAATGTACTTGGCGCTGCCGACTTCGAGCGCGACCTTGAGGGCGTCGACGACGTAGAACTTGATCTTGCGGTCGACGATGGTCTGCTGCATCTCGCGGGTCAGGCTCTCGAACGCCTTGTCCGCCGGGACCGGGGTGTTCAACAGGAAGGTGCCGCCTTCCTTGATCCCGGAGATCATGTCGTACATGCCGATGTACGCCGGGTTGTGGCACGCGACGAAGTTCGGCGCGGTGATCAGGTACTCGCTGGTGATCGGCTTGTCGCCGAAGCGCAGGTGGCTGATGGTGATGCCGCCCGACTTCTTCGAGTCGTACGAGAAGTACGCCTGCACGTACTTGTCGGTGTTGTCGCCGATGATCGCGACGGAGTTCTTGTTGGAACCGACCGTGCCGTCGGAGCCGAGACCCCAGAAGCAGCAGCTGGTGGTGCCGGCGGGCTCGGTGACGATCGTCTCGTCGATGGGCAGCGACAGATGCGACACGTCGTCGTTGATGCCGACGGTGAAGTTGTGGGTGCACTTACCGGCAAGATGCTTGTAGACGGCGAGCACCATCGACGGGGTGAACTCCTTGCTCGCGAGACCGAAGCGACCGCCGATGACGGTCTTGCCGGTGCCTTCGAGCGCCGCCTTGACGTCCAGATAGAGCGGCTCGCCGAGGCAGCCCGGCTCCTTGGTGCGGTCGAGGACGGCGATCTTCTTCGCGCTGGCGGGAATCGCCTTGCGCAGATACTCCGCCGAGAACGGACGGAACAACCGGACTTTCACCAGCCCGAGTTTTTCGCCCTTGGCGTTCAGGTAGTTCATCGCCTCCTCGATGACTTCGCAGCCGGAGCCCATCGCGACGATCACGCGGTCGGCGTCGGGCGCGCCCACATAGTCGAAGAGGTGCAGCGGACGCCCCGTCACGGCGGCGACCTTGTCCATGTACTTCTGGACGACGTCGGGCAGCGCGGCGTAGATGTTGTTGGTGGTCTCGCGACCCTGGAAGTAGACGTCGGGGTTCTGCGCCGCCATCTTGGCGTACGGAGCCTCGGGACGCAGCGCGCGGGCGCGGAAGCGCTCGATGTACTTCATGTCGACCAGCGCCTTCATGTCGGCGTAGTCGAGAAGCTCGATCTTCTGGAACTCGTGCGAGGTGCGGAAGCCGTCGAAGAAGGCGACGAAGGGCACTTCGCTCTCGAGCGTCGCCAGATGGGCGACCAGCGCGAGGTCGTGGGTCTCCTGGATGCTCGCGGCGCTCGTCATCGCGAAGCCGGTCGCGCGGCACGCCATCACGTCGGCGTGGTCGCCGAAGATCGACAGCGACTGTGCCGCCAGCGCGCGCGCCGTTACATGAAAGACGCACGGCAGCATTTCGCCCGCGATCTTGTACATGTTCGGGATCATCAGCAGCAGACCCTGACTGGCGGTGTAGGTGGTGGTCAGCGCGCCCGCGCTCAAGCTGCCGTGGACGGCGCCCGCGGCGCCCGCTTCGGACTGCATCTCGGCGATGACCAGCTTTTCGCCGAACATGTTGGTCCGCCCGGTCGCCGCCCAGCTGTCGGCGTACTCCGCCATCGGCGACGACGGCGTGATCGGGTAGATCGCGGCGACTTCGCTGAACGCGTACGCCACGTAAGACGCGGCGTAATTGCCGTCGATGGTCTGCATTTTTTTGCCCATGATGATCTCCTTGGTTGATTTTGGGAACTATTGCGTCAAAAAAACGATGCTATTATGATTTTAAGTGCCGTTCCGGGCTCTGCGACCGGAAAGGTCAGTCTTTAAAATACACTCGCCATTGTGCTTTTTCAATCCGGGTCGGAGTAAAATTATTATAACCGCGCCCGCGCGCGCATAAGGGAAACGGCGGCGTCCGCCCGGACTACGTCCCGGACAGAAATCTCCATCCGAATGGCAACAGCCACAGCGGCAGATTCAGCAATCCGCCGTCGCGACGGAGATTCTGCATGGAACATCGCACCGCCAGCGCCGGGGAATACTTTTCCCGGTATACCTTCAGGCTGCGGGCGCGGACGTTCATCCCGGACTTGACCTCCAACGGCACGGCTTTTCCTCCGTGCGGGATGACGAAATCCACCTCCGCCGTGTTGCCGCTCGTCCAGTAGAAGACCTCCTTCCAACCGGAGGCGATCAGGCTTTGCAGTACGAAATTTTCCGCCAGCCGCCCCCGGTATTCGCCGAAGACATCCCCGCCGAGCAGAATCTCCTCGATCGGCACTCCGGCGAGACGGCGCAGCAACCCGGTATCCGCCAGATAAAGTTTGAAACTTTTGCGGTCCTGATACGCCGCCGGCGGGACCGGAAGTTCAATCCTTTGTCTGCCAAAAATGTGTATTTTTTCACGTTTTGTCTATTAAAAACGTGATTTTTTTCACATTTCATCCGGCAAAAGGGTGGATCACCGCGGCGGCGGTGCCGCCGCGGTACCGCCGATCAATCGGCGGCGAGCTTTTCGCGGAGCGTGCGGCAGTGCGCCGCCGCGGCGTCGAACCTTTCGCCCGCTGTCCGACCGGCGGCCGTAAGCATGTTGACGAGCAGTTTTCGCACATCCGGCGGCGACACGTCGGGGAGCTGCGACAACTTGTCCACGGCGAAGCGGCGCGCGACCGCGCCGCGGTTGGCAGAAAAAACGTACCAGAGCGGCGGGAAGAACCAGCGATAGGGATACAGCGCCTCGGCGTCGGTACACAGCTTATCCAGTACGACCGTGCCGCCGTTCGCCAAGAGGTCGCAAATCTCGAGCAGTCCCACCGTTTCGGAAAGGAGGCTCTTCTTGTGGAAAGAAGTCAACAACCGCTCGCTTCGTTCGAGGTCGGTGCGCAGCCGGGCCTTTTCCGTATCGTCGAGAAGTTTCGCCGCGAGCAGCCGTTCGATCGCATCGCAGCGCAACTTTTCGCACGCCGCCAGGACGAGCCCCGCGATCAGAAAGTCGTCGTGCGCCAGACACTCGCGGGCGTTGTCCATGCGGCGGAGCGCCGCCAGCGCGGTTTTCACATCCCCGTCGGCGATGGCGAAGCGGACGCGCCAGTATTCGACGCGGCACAGATTGCGGCAGGGCTGAAATTCGCGCAGTACGAGTTCGACGATGAACTTGCCGTCGTAGTCGCGCGCGTCCGCCGGCACGGGGGCGGAAAAGAGCTCCTCCAAGCGCGCGATATTGCGCGAAGACTCGAACGTACTCCGCCATTTTTTGAACTCTTCGGGCGCAAGTTCCGCCTTGTCGGGATCCCTGAACCGCTTCTGATCCGGCGCTTCGAAGGAATCGTCCGGATCGAGCGACCTGGCCTCGTCCCAGAAGGCGCGGTCGGCGCTCCGCCCCGCATAGTAGCGGTCGCGCAGCGTCTGCACCGTCGCGGGAGCGCCGAGGCGTTCGTTCAGGCGCGCGACCGCCGCGTCGGAAACTCCGCGCTCGCGGTACGCGATGAACAGCGACACGAAATAGGCGGCAAAAGAGAGCGCGATCACCGTGGTCGCCGGACGGGTGAAGATCCGCCGGGTCGGCTGCCCGGTCGCGGAGGCGGCGATTTTGGCAGTGAGCCACCAGCCGACGAACCAGAGGACGGTGCTCAACGGGACCAGCACCGCCAGCAGATCTTTTCGCCACGGGTCGACGCCGACGCAGAACGTCGGGACCGTGTAGAAAAAGAGAAAACACGCCGTCGCCACAAGGTCGCGCACCGCCTTGAAGACGAGCACCAGTCCGGGCGTCCAGCAGAGGTTGCGGCAGAGCACGAGCAGCCACTCGCGCGGGTAGACCGCGAACGGCATGATCCACAGCACCAGCACGACCGATACGGCGCAGACCCAGCTCGGACGGCGGCTCAACACCAGTGCCCCGCCCCAAAGGAGCAGCACCGCGCCGAGCCAGACGCAGGCGGAGCGGGGGAGCGTCTTGAACCGCCGGCGCCAGAAGCACCCCACATACCACGCGGCGCAAAGCAGGAACGCGAACGGCAGCGGCAGTAACAGTACCTGCCACGTCAGAAGTTTTTCCAACGCCACATCGACGAAGCAACAGCCCCACAGGAAATACGTGAGCTGCGTCCAGCCGTCGGCGAAGGTGAAGAGCGCCAGCACGATCCACGACCCGAAGGTCGCCAGCACCAGCGCGAAGAACGCCCGCCGCGCGGCGGCGGCGTCATCCGGTGCGGGAAGCAGAAGTCCGATAAGTTTGGAGAAAAACGTCTTCACTTTTAGTCCTCCTTCTCAAAAAAATTTGGCTCTGTTCCAAACGACTATTGATTTTTCGTCACGTTTCGACAAATATAAAGTCCATTACCTCCGTTTGTTCGCGTCCGTTGCGTCCGGGGCGGCTCCGCGCCCCCCGGAGCCCCTTGCGGCAGGGCTCGCCCTGCACCTGCTTCGGACGGCTATGCCGTCCTCGCCCGGGTCGATGACGGTGTGTGACGCTATATGACGTCGGTTGCTTCTTTCGTCATCGGCAACAATAAAGAAGCCTTCTTTTTTTGTCCGATGCGACTCCGTTCGCTCGACTCCGGGCGGCTGTTTTCCGCAAAGATCGCATTCCGCATCAACCCGTTTACTCACTTATATACGGGCGATTTTGCGGAACCTTTTCCGCCGCCCCTGCGCGCTTCTTTACGAGCGCGCAGGTCTTCGCTCCGTCGCGCCCCGCAAGGGCCTTCGCGGCCCTTGACCCGCGGCAGGGGTGACACCCCTGCACCTGCCCGGCTTCACCTTTTATGGCGAAGCCGGGCTTCTGCGTCCAACGCGGCTTTGCTGAAGGAGCATATCCCGTCACATCAAGCGACCTCCGCGTTATGAAAATCAATAGTTGTTTAGGGCAGAGCCAAAAATTTTATCGTCAGGCGAGGTTCTTGAACTTGAGCACGGTGTCTTCGAGGGCGAAGCCCCAACTTGCGAGCGTGCCGGAGCATCCCGCGCCGCCGAGGGTCCCCGTCCGTCCGGAAGCGGCGTCGAACTCGAGATCATAGGTGCCGCCGCCCGCGATCTCCACTGCGAAACCGTCGGCACGGTAAGTCCCGACGCCGGATACGAGCGTCCAAGGGGAGGTGTTTTTCGCTCCGACCGTGAGTTTCACGTTGCGACCGGCGAAACTGTCGCTCCAGTTCAGCAGCGCCGTATCCGCCAGCGCCGCATCGCGCGCCGACACGTCGAAGCTCCACGCGGTGTTGCTCACGCTCTCCCCTTCGCCGGGGGCGAGGGTCATCGCGGTGCCGCCGCCCAGCGTGATGCTCCCGAAGCCGCCGATGCTGCCGGAGAAAGTCCCGGTGCAGTCGGTGAAAACAAGCGTCGCGTCGCTGTCGGTCGTGCCGCCGACGGCGCTGTAACCGTAAATGTCGCAGGCGTGATCGTGAGCACCCGAAAAGATCACTCGGGCGCTCTCGACCGTGTCGCCGCCGAGGTGCCCGCGCGCGTAGATCGCGTTCGCGATCGTCCCGCCCGAAACGGTGATCGTCACGTTTCCGGCCGTCGTCGTGCCCCCCGAAGTCGAGTGGCTGCCGCCGCCGAAGACGTTGGCGACCTCGGCGTCGCCCGTGATGGTGATGTTCACGTCGCCGACCGCCGAAGTGCCGCCCTTCTGCGCCCAGCCGCCGCCGTAGACGTTGCCCATGTTTCCGCCGGAAACGGTCAGATTCACGTCGCCCGCCCGCGCCGTCGCGCCCGAAGCCATGACGCCGCCGTAGACGCCGCACCCGCCTTTCGCGGATCCCCAGCTGCCGCCCGCGATCTCGGCGGTGACGCTTCCGACCGTGTAGACCGCCGTTTCGGACGCCTCCGAACCCGTCGCGTAACCGCCCGCAAAGAGACAAGCCTGACCGCCCTTCGTGGTCGAGCCGTCCTTGACGTTGATCTTCACGTCGCCGACGTTGTGGACGAGCGTCGTCGCGCCGCCCGCCTTCACGGACGCCGCGCCGTAGATGTTGCCCGAGAAGGTGCCGCCCGCGATCTCCAGCGCGACGTCGCCGCCCGAAGTGACGAGCCCCGTTTTCGCGTAGTTCGCCAGCGCGCCCGCGTAGAAATCCTTCACGACCTTCGCGCCGGAGCCGATCAGCGTCTCGGTCTTGTCCGTGACGTTGCCGAAGCCCCCCGCGTAGGCGACCCCCAGCGTCGCCGAGTCGACCGTGAACCGGACCGCCGAAACGGTCCCGCCCGCCGCCGCGCCCGCGGCGAGGTTGCCCAGCACCGCGCCCGAAGTCGCAAACAGATTGACGGCGTTGCCGAAATTTCCGGTCGCACCGTAAAGCGTCGTCCCGGCGAGATCCGTGCCGTCGATCTCCAGCCACGCGTCGCCGGCTATACTGCCGTTCGCCACGTTGATGATCGCCCCCGGCGTCACGCCGGTGGACGAGGTCCACTTCGCCGCCCTGCCGCCGCCAGCAAGCTCCGTACCCTCCTCGATCGTACCCGCCGTCGTCTGCTCGGCGATCGCAATTTTCCCGACTGTGATCGCGGTCCCCGCAGCGTTGAATCCATAGGTCAGACCCGTGAAGGCGTCGGTGATCGATTCGCCCGCCTTGATGCGGTCGCCGTACAGACCCCACCCGTCGCAGTTGACGTACTTGTCGGTCGCACCGGTCGTGGCGATCGTATAGGTGTTGCCCGCCGTCTCGCCCTTGAGGACGATCGCGGTCGTATCGCTCACCAGACCGAGGTTGCTGATGGTGATGCTCTGATCCCCAGTCGTGCCGGTGAAATCCAGCGTCAGCAGCGGTCCCGCATCGGTGGTCGCAAGCAGATCCAGCCGGGCGCCCGCTTCGAGTGTGGTGTCTTCGAGCACGCTGCCCCGGTTGGCGGCGGTGTTGGAAAATTGGACGCGACCGCCCGAATGCACCACGAGACCGCTGATCGTCGCCTTGGCGGAAAGCTGTACGCTCCCGCCGGATTCCACGGATATGCCGCACACGGTGGCGTCCGCCGCGCCGGTTTCGTCGGCACCGGCGGTGGTGGAGTCGATCCTGAGCAGACCGCGAACCGTCGCGCCGGAGACCCCGCCGCCCGCCGCGATCATCGACCCTCCGCTGTAAATCATGGTGTTGCGGGCAACGCCGCCCCCGTAGACCGTCATGCTGCCCTGCGAGAATATCGAGGTGGCATCGGCGACGCCGCCGCTCGAAACATATTGATGCCCCCAGGTGCTGCTGATCAGCGTGTGAAGCGCGGTACCGCCGCTCGAAACGTACATCGCGGCGATCTCGTAGATCATGAAATTCGACGCGACTCCGCCGGAGAGGGAAAAAGTTCCCGACACATGGCTGCCGCAGATCACCGTTTCCGAGTCGCCGCCGCGGATGTAGGTGGTCAGCTTCCCGCCGACGTCCATTACTATGCCGGTGGCGACGCCGCCGCCGGAAACCGTAAGGGAGCCGTTCGACCGGATGACCGTTCCCAAAGCGGTACCGCCGCTCCACACCTCCAGCATACCGGTCGAGTGAAGCACGAAATTGGATGCGATCCCGTTCGAGAGACAGAAACCTCCAAGGGAATTGACTCCCTCGATCCGAGTGACCCGATCCCCGCCGATCACGGTCGCGTTGACGTTGCCGCTGGTGGCGACCGACACTCCGAGAGCGGTACCGCCGCTGGCGACGTTCAGTTTGGCATTACGCAAAAGCCGCACGTCGCTGGCGACGCCGCCGCCGGCAAGAAACATGGTGCCGCCGCTGAGAAAGGTGACATCGGCGACGCCGCCGTTGGAGATCCTCGTGTCGTTCATGACCGTGGTGCTCTGAACGTATCCGCCCGAACTGATGCACAAGGTCGCGCTGTTTCTGACGAGAGTGTTGAAGGCGCTGTCGCCGCTGCCGACGATCTGCTCGACATTTTTGCCGCTCAGTATCAGATCATGATATTCCATACCATTTCGCCCCGTCGTTGGTGGTCATAAAATACAGTTCATAGTATGACACCGGAACGGCGATAAGTCAATAGCCGCAGGAATTTTTTTCGCTTTTTTGCGGGAGTCCCCGGGCTTGGAATGCGCTATCGGAAGTTCAGTTTCCGCAATTCGTCGCCGAGGCGGTCGAGCGGCAGCCCGATCACGTTGTCGAGGTCGCCGTCGAGGTGTTCGACCAGCAGATCGCCATGCTCCTGGATCGCATAGGCGCCGGCTTTGTCGAGGACGTCGACGCGCCGCAGATACTCCTCTATCGTCGACGCGTCGAGGGGCTTGAAGCGCACGGTGGAGATTTCGCTCCAGACGCGGCGGAAAGGTTCCGCGGCGCGCAGCAGAGCGATCCCCGTGACGACCTGATGGGCGCGCCCGGAGAGGGCGGCGAGGATGGCGCGCGCGTCGTCGGGATCGCGGGGTTTGCCGATGATCCGTCCGTCGAGGACGATCACGGTGTCGGCGCCGACGACCAGCGCGTCGGGAAAATGCTCCGCCGTCGCCTGCGCCTTCAATTCGGCGTTGCGCGCCGGGAGTTCGTCGGCGGGTACTTCGCCGTCCGAAAATTCCCGCGCGGGAAAGACCCGCACCTCAAAGGGATATCCGAGGCGGGCGAGCAATTCCCGGCGGCGCGGCGATTTAGAGGCGAGGAGCAGCGGCATCGTCCACCGGAACGGCGTTCACCGCAGCGGCGTCCGCCGACGGCGCCGCCGCGGTCTCCGGCAATTCGGGGAGCTCCCGCTCCGCGGGCGACGCGGCGAGTTTCTCGATGACGATCTTGACGCTTTTGAGGGTCTCCAGACCGAAGAGCGTCTTCAGCCGCTCCCGGAGCCGGGACTTCAGCTCTTCCGCCATGCCGGGGATGCCGCCCGCGCCGCGGAATTCGCAGAGCAGCGTCAACATGTAGTATTTCCCGCGCCGGAAGAGCCGGAGCTTGCGCAGCCGCAGCTCCGGATAATCGAAAAGCTCGCGCGACACCGCCTCGAAGATCGCCTCGCGCGACACCACGATGTCGCCGTCGGGGCGCGTCACCGTGACCGTCGAAGCGCGACGGGTCCGGAATGCGATGAACCACACGAGTTTCAGGATCATCAGCACCAGTATCAGCGCCAGCACCAGCGCCAGCGCCGCCAGATAGCCGCGGTTGAAATCGCTCGCCAGCAACCTTTCCCAGGTGCGGGGGTCGCAGATACACTTCATTTGATCACCTCCGGTGCGGTCGGGACGCGCGGATCAGCGCATCGGCATCTGTTCGTGGGGATTGACCGTGGGGATGTCCCCGTCGCCGTTTTCTTCCTCTTCCGTTTCCGGCTCCGGCTCGACCTCCTGCACCAGCACGTCGACCTTGCTGACGGTCATGCCGGTGGTCGATTCGATGGCGGAGATCACCGATTTCTGAACCGCGGCGGCGACCTGCGGCAACCGATATCCCATCTTGATGTTCAGTTTGATCTCCAGCGAGACCCGGTTGTCTTCGCCCATCTGCACGGTGATCGCGCGATCCTGCATCCGGCGGCTGCCGACGATCTCGGCGATGTTGTCGACCAGCAGACTGCCCGCCAGCCGGGATACGCCGTCGACTTCCAGCGTCGCGCGGCGCGCCAGCGACGAGATCACGTTCTCGTGGATCTTGACTTCGCCGATCTCGGAGTCGCCGAGGACGGCAGTCGCGACTTCGGATTTCCCCTTGGGCGCGTTCTTGACTTCAGCGCTTTTCGCATTGGCTTTCATGGTCTAGTCCTCCTGTGATCCCCCGGAACATCCTTTCGCCGTTCGAGGCGTGCGCCCGCGATCGGTGCAGTTTCCGGGGAAGCCCTTCCGCGCTTCGCACCTCGGCGACCCGCTTCTCGCGAAGCCGGGCATTTCGGTGCGGCGCGCAAGGTCGTTGTTGGTTTATGATGGTTTTATGCCATCTCCGTTTTTTTTCGACTTCCGCCGTTCCTGCATCAGACGCTCCACAAAGCCGGTGTCGTACTTGCCGCCGGCAAAGTTCTTGTGTGAAATTATCCGCTTCTGGAACGGGATCGTGGTCTTGACGCCCTCGACCACCATTTCGTCCAGCGCGCGGCGGCAGACCGCCAGCGCTTCGGCGCGGTCGCGTCCCCACGCGATCAGTTTGCCGAGCAGACTGTCGTAGTAGGGCGGCACCGTGTACCCGGCGAAGACGTGGGTGTCCATGCGCACCTGCGGACCGCCGGCGGGGATGAACTGCACGAGCTTGCCCGGCGACGGAGCGAAATCGCGTTCGGGATCCTCGGCGTTGATCCGGCACTCGATCGCGTGACCGTTGATGTGGATATCCTTCTGCCGCAGCGTAAGACGCTCGCCGGCGGCGATGCGGATCTGCTCCTTCACGAGATCGACGCCCGTCACCGCCTCGGAGATCGGGTGTTCGACCTGGATGCGGGTGTTCATCTCCATGAAATAGAAGTTGCCCGCCGCATCGTAAAGAAATTCGATGGTCCCGGCGCTGGTGTAGTTCGCCGCCTTGGCGGCCTTGACCGCCGCGGAGCCGATCTTTTCGCGCAGTTTGGCGTTGATCGCGGGGGAAGGACTTTCTTCGATCAGCTTCTGGTTGCGGCGCTGGACGCTGCAGTCGCGTTCGCCCAGATGGATCACGTTGCCGTGGTTGTCGGCGAGGATCTGCACCTCGATGTGCCGCGGGTCGACCAGAAATTTTTCCATGTACAAGTCGCCGTTGCCGAAGGCGCTTTCGGCTTCGGACTTGGCGGCGTAGTACCCCTGCAGCAGGCTCGCGTCGTTGTGGACGATCCGCATGCCGCGCCCGCCGCCTCCCGCGACTGCCTTGATGATCACGGGATAGCCGAGCTTGCGCGCGGTGGCGACCGCGTCCGCCTCGTCGGCGATGACCCCGTTGCCGCCCGGAGTGATCGGCACCCCCGCCTTGCGCATCGTTTCGCGGGCGACCGCCTTGTCGCCGAGGGCGCGCATCGCCTCGGGCGAAGGTCCGATGAAGACGATGCCGTGCTTCTGGCAAGCCTCGGCGAAGTAGGCGTTCTCCGAGAGGAACCCGTAGCCGGGGTGGATCGCCGAAACGTCGCACAGCGCCGCCACCGACAATATGCGGTCGATGCACAGATAGCTCTGCGCCGACCGCGGCGGACCGATGCAGACCGCTTCGTCCGCCATGCGCACCGCCATGCTGTCGGCGTCGGCGGTGGAGTATACGAGCACCGAACGGATATCCATTTCGCGGCAGGCGCGGATGATCCGGACGGCGATCTCGCCGCGGTTGGCGATCAATATTTTGTGGAACATGTCTCCTCCATGCCTCCGGCGTCCGTCAGCCGATCACGAAAAGTTTCTGCCCGTACTCCACGGGGTCGCCGTTTTCGACCAGAACTTCCTTGATCACGCCGGACTTTTCGGCTTTGATCTCGTTCATGACCTTCATCGCCTCGATGATGCCGACCACCGTGTCGGCGGAGACCCGGTCGCCGACTTCGACGAAGGGCTTCGCCTCGGGCGACGCGGCGCGGTAGAAGGTCCCCACCAGCGGGGATTCGATCGCTTCGAGCGGGAGTTCCGGAGCCGCCGCCGGGGCTTCCGCCGCCGGAGCCGGAGCCGCCGCCGGAACCGCGGCGGGCGCCGCCATGACCACCTGCCCCGCGGGAACCGCCGCCCCGCCGCGCGAGATGCTGAGTTTGCAGTCTTCCGCTTCGATCTTGAACTCGGTGAGTTCGTATTCGCACATCATGCGGACGATGGTCTTGATCTCTTCGATTTGCATATCTATCTCCGGTTTTCTGTTTGATCAAAAAATATTACTTGACGGCGCCGTCGCTGAAGGCGGCGAGCGCAAGATGATACCCCCGCGCCCCCAGACCGCAGATCATCCCGCGGCAGACCGGGGTCGTGACCAGCACCCGGCGGAACTCCTCCCGCCCGGAAACGTTGCTCAGATGCACCTCGATCGCCGGGATCCCCGCCGCCGCCAGCGCGTCGCGCAGCGCCACCGAGGTGTGGGTGTAGGCGCCGGGATTGATGATGATGCCGCAGAAGCCCTCGTCCTGAGCCTGCCCGATGCGCCGGACCAGCTCGCCTTCGATGTCCGACTGGTAATCCGCAAGCTCGACGCCGCGCGTTTCCGCGTCGCGCCGCAGCTCCGCGACGATTTCCGCCAGCGTCTGCGTACCGTAGATGCCCGGTTCGCGTTTGCCCAGCCGCGCCATGTTGGGACCATTGACAAGCAGGATCTTCATAATTCCCTTCTTCCCCTGTTTACGGAACCGCCGGGCGCGACATCCCGTCCGGTCCGGAAGTGCAATCCGTACGGTATACAATATAGCATGACGACGGCGATTTGTCCAACTTTGAGGCGGAGACGCTCACTCGGTCACAAGTTTCCGCTTGTGCCACGGGCAGAACAGATAGTAGAACAGACCCGGCAGCGCCATCCCGTAAGAGGCGAGCCCGTAGCCGAGAATGTAGCCGTAAAGCTCGTGCTCCGGCGTTCCTTGGAACAGCACCCCGCCGAAGAGCCAGCTCAGGAGTATCCGCAGCAGGAACGCGTCCAGCATCGCGAAGATGAACGCCAGCCAGATGTTGCCGATGCCGTGGATGAGCGCGGTCGTCCCCCGCGTCAGCACCAGCGCCGGGAACTGCCACAGTATCGCGCTCACGAAGACCGGCGCCAGCGCCAGCACCCGGGGCTCCGAGACGAAGCAACCGAACATCTGCTTCGGGAAGAGCACCAGAAACACCGTGTACACGGCGTACATCACCGCGCTGATCAGCCACGCGTAGGTCACGGTGCTGCGGATGCGGTTGAATTTGCGCGCGCCGTAGTTCTGCCCGATGATCCCCGCCGCGCCGGTGAGGATCCCGGCGGAGATCGTCGACACCGTGCTGTCGCAGCGCAGTCCCACGCCGAAGGCGGCGGCGTAGTCCACCCCGAGAGAATTGACCCGGGCGTGGACGAAGAGCATCGAAAAGTGGATCATGCCGTAGCGGATGGCAAGCGGGATTCCGAGTTTCATGATCCCCCACGCCACGCTGCCGTCGATGCGCCAGCTGCGGAGCTTGAAGTCGAAGCCCAGATGCTCCCGGAGCACGTAGAGGTAGATCCACGACACCACGAATTTGGTGAACTGCGAGATCACCGTCGCCCACGCCGCCCCGGCGACTCCCCAGCCCAGATATTTCACGAACCAGATGTCCAGCACGAGGTTCATCATCGAACTCAGGATGATGAACGCCAGCGGGTGCCGCGAATCGCCCAGACCCCGCATCGCCGCGGCGAACATCCCGTAACCGAAGGTGAAGAAGAGCCCCAGACTGTTGATCCGCATGTAGATCTCGGCGTGCCCGAGCGACTCGACCGGGGTGTTCAGCAGCGTGAGCATCGGCCGGGCGAAAAGTATCACGCCGACGCTGATCACGACGCCGAGCAGCAGCTTCAGGGTGAAGAAGCTCCCCAGCACCAGATTGAGCCGGTCGCGCCGGCCGCTGCCCAGAAGCTGCGAGATGTAGATCTGCCCCCCCGACGACAGCCCGGTGCACGCGAGACTCATCATGGTGATGATCTGCGAAGATACCGAGACCCCGACCAGCCCGTCGTGACCGACGATCTTGCCGACCACGATCATGTCGACGACCGCGTAGACTATCTGCAGCGCGCTGGAGATCATGAACGGGATCGAAAACCGCAGCAGATTGCCCAGAGGCGATCCCTTGGTGTAGTCGCTGATGATCGCCGTGTTGCCGCCGTGCATAAGAAGAACGCCCTGTGAAATTGGTGTAAAAATTCTATAATATACCACTCGCGGCAGGATTATGCAATCGGAGGAACCCGCCGCGGGAAATACTCTTGAAACTAAAATTTTTCGGAATCCCTTATTGAATTTCGAGCGCGTGCGGAGTATATTTTAAGAATATCGCGACGCTTTGCGTCTGCGTCGGAAAGAAGTGTCTTCACCAGTTTCAACTGTTAATTTTCTAAAGAGAGGTGCCGAAATGAGTTTTCGTATCGCAAAAATGTCCGCCGTCATGCTCGGCGCGACGGCGCTGTTCGCCGCCGGGTCGCTGACGGGCTGCCGCCGTCCCGCCGCCCGTCCCGCCGCCGCGGCGATGCAGATGCCGACGCCGACCGTCCGGGTCGAAAAGGTCGGAGTGCTCTCCCACAGCGAACCCAAGAGCTACGTCGCGACGACCTCGCCCTACGCGCTGATCGAGGTGGTCGCCCGCGTCTCCGGCACCATGACCAAGGGCAAGTTCAAGGAGGGCGGTCCCGTTTCGGAGGGCGAACTGCTCTACAGCATCGAGGACACCGTCTACGCGGCAAACGTCCGCTCCGCCAAGGCGACGGTGGCGCAGGTCGAGGCGGAGCTCGCCTTCGCCCAGAGCGAGTACGACCGCTACAAGACGCTGATCGCCAGCAAGGCGACCAGCAAGACCAACTACGAAAGCTCGCTGCGCACGCTCAAGAGCTGCGAGGCGCGCCTCGAGGCCGCCAAAGCCGCGCTGACCCTCGCCGAAAACGATCTCTCTTACACCAAGATCTATTCGCCCATCAACGGCCGCATCGGCAAGAGCATCTACAGCAGCAGCAACTACATCACCCCCGCCAAGGGCGCTTTGGCGACGATCGTCCAGTACGACCCGATCAAGCTGCGCTTCGCGATGAGCGAGGCGGACTACATGCGGCACTTCGGCAAGGGCAAATCCAGCCCCGAACTGCAGATCTTCTGCGCCGACGGCACCGAATACAAGCAGCCGGCGACCCTCGACTTCGCCGACAACCGCGTCGACACGGCGACCGGCACGATCATGCTCCAGTTCCTCGTCCCCAATCCGGATCAGGTGCTGACCCCGGACGGCTTCGCGACCGTCAAGTTCAGCGAGAAGTTCGAAAAGCCGCTTCCGGTCGTGAGCGTTTCCGCGCTGATGACCGACGGCAAGCAGCACTTCGTCTATGTGGTGGGCGCCGACAACAAGGTCGAGAAGCGCACCGTGCAGACGGGGGCGCAGGTCGGCGAACGGCAGCTGATCCTCTCCGGACTCAAGGAGGGCGAACTCGTCGTCACGGGCGGCAGCCACAAGGCGGAACCCGGCAAGCCGGTCAAGCCAATCGGTTTCGCCGAAGTGGAAAGAAAGTGACCCCCCGGTCTTCGTGAAGGAGTTTTTGTGCCATGTTTTCCACTTTTTTCGTAAAACGACCCAAATTCGCGCTGGTGATCTCGCTCTTTTTCATCATCTCGGGTCTGGTCTGCGTCTTCCAGCTGCCGATCGCCGAGTATCCGGAGATCTCCCCGCCGACCGTCGTCGTGATGGCGGCGTATCCCGGCGCCAGCGCGCAGGTGATCGCCGACACCGTCGCCGCGCCTATCGAATCCGAGATCAACGGCGTCGAGGACATGATCTACTACTCGTCGTCCAGCGACAACTCGGGCAACTACCGGCTGACCATGACCTTCAAGGCGGACGCCGATCCCAATATGGCGTACGTCAACGTCAACAACGCGGTCAAGCGCGCCGAGCGTTCGCTGCCCAGCGAAGTCGTCGACACCGGGCTCCGCGTCTACAAGCGCTCCGACGACATCCTCGGCGTCTACGCGATCACGAGCGACAACCCGGAGCACACCCCGCTATTTTTGAGCAACTACGTGTCGATCCACATGCGCGACGCGATCTCGCGGATCAGCGGCGTCGGCTACGCGGTGGTCTTCACCGAAATGACTTACAGCATGCGCATCTGGATGGATCCCTACAAGATGCGCGCACTGAACGTCAGCTACGCCGACATCCGCTCGGCGGTCGCCAACCAGAACGTGCAGGCGGCGACGGGCGCGGTCGGCACCGAGTTTTCGAGCAACTACATGCAGTTCAAGATCGACACCAAGGGGCGGCTGGTCCAGCCCTCCGAGTTCGAGAACATCATCGTCAAGACGGGTAACGACAACCGCATCATCCGCCTGCGCGACGTGGCGAAGGTCGAACTCGGCAGCGAAAACTACACCGGCACCGCGTGGTTCGACGACCGCCCGGCGATCCCGCTGGCGATCTTCAAGCTCAGCGACGCCAACGCCCTCGACGTGCTCAACAACGTGAACGCCGAACTCGAACGTCTCGCCAGAAACTTCCCCGAGGGGATGAAGTGCATCCTCGGCTACGACTCGACCAACTTCGTCCGCGTGACGATGAAGGAGATCGTCTCGACGCTGCTCTTGACCTTCCTGCTCGTCGTCGTCATCACCTGGGCGTTTCTGCAGGACTGGCGCGCGACGATCATCCCGTCGGTGGCGATCCCGGTGTCGCTGATCGGCACCTTCATCTTCCTCAAGGCGCTCGGCATGAGCATCAACACGCTGTCGATGTTCGCATTGATCCTCGTGATCGGTTCGGTCGTCGACGACGCGATCTGCGTGACGGAAAGCTGCGTCCGCATGATCCAGGAAGAGGGTCTCAGTCCCTACGACGCCGCGGTCAAGACCATGAAGCAGATCACCGGCGCGCTGATCGCCACCACGCTGGTCGTGATCGCCGTCTACGCGCCGATCGCCTTCTACGGCGGCATGGTCGGCAAGATCTACACCCAGTTCGCGGTGACGATGTGCATCGCGCTGTGCCTTTCCACCGTGAACGCGATGACGCTGTCGCCCGCGCTCTGCGCGCTCGTGCTGCGCAAGCAGAAGGAGCCCCGCGGGCTGTACAAGGTTTTCAACACCGCCGTCGACTGGACGCGCAACAGCTACCTCGCCTTTGCCAAACTGCTGGTGCGGCGCGGTCTTCTGACCGTCATCATCTTCGGCGCTATCTTGGCGTGCAACTACTTCCTCTACGGTAAACTGCCGGGGGCGTTCCTCCCCACCGAGGACAAGGGCGCGCTGCTCTGCGACGTCGTGCTGCCGCCGGGCGCCGCCCTCGGACGCACCGAAAAGACGCTGCTCGACATCAAGGAGATCGCCAAACAGCTCCCCGGCGTCAAGCATGTGCTGCTCGTCCCCGGACGCAGCCTCACCGCCGGACAGGGCGAAAACCTCGGTCTCGCGATCGTCGAACTCCAGGACTGGGACGAGCGCCGGACTCCTCAAACTCAGATCGGCGCGGTCCAGGCGGCGCTGAGGGGGCGCTGTCTCGCGCTCCCCGACGCGCAGGTGCAGGTCTTCGTGCCGCCCGCCATTCAGGGGCTCGGCGCGACGGGCGGCGTGTCGTGCATGCTTCAGGCGACGGGCAAGCAGACCCCGCAGGAGCTGTCGCAGGCGGCGCGGCTGCTGGCCGGGCGGATCATGCAGAGCGGCAAGGCCAGTTACGCCATGACCACGTTCGACGCGGGCACGCCGATGCTCTATCTGGACATCGACCGCGACAAGGCGGAGGCGATGAAGGTGCCGATCAGCGCGATCTTCGCCACCTTGCAGAGCCAGCTCGGGTCGGTCTACATCAACGACTTCAACCAGTACGGCAAGACCTACAAGGTCAAGATGCAGTCCACCGGCGACTACCGCAGGAACCTCAACATCGTGGGTCAGCTCCACGTGCCCAACGTGAGCGGCAAACTCGTCCCGCTCGACGCGCTCGCCACCGTGCGCTGGACCGTCGGTCCGCGACAGGTCGAACGCTTCAACATGTTCCCCTCCGCCAACATCCGGGCGCAGGGCAAGGAGTTCGTCAGCTCGGGCGAGATGATGCAGCTCATTCAGAACATCCTCGACAAGGAGTTCTCCAAGGACTACCAGATCAGCTGGACCGAGATGAGCTACGAGGAGCGGCAGAATCAGGGGCAGATCATCTATCTCTTGATCCTCGCGCTGTCCTTCAGCTACCTCTTCCTCGTCGCCCAGTACGAAAGCTGGACCATGCCGCTCTCGGTGATCTTGTCGGTCGGCACGGCGACGCTGGGCGGCATGATCGCCCTGTGGGCGACCGGCACCGACTTCAACATCTACTGCCAGCTCGGCATGCTGATGCTGATCGGACTCACCGCCAAGAGCGCCATATTGATGGCGGAGTACTCGAAGCAGGAACGCGACAACGGCGTCGAGATCGCCGAAGCCGCCCTCAACGGCATGCGGCTCCGGTTCCGTTCGGTGATGATGACCGCATTGTCGTTCGTGATCGGCGTGCTCCCGATGGTGGTTGCCACGGGCGCGGGCGCGGGCAGCCGCAGATCCATCGGCATCACGACCTTCTGGGGGATGCTGATGGCATCGGTGCTGGGCGTCATGTTCATCCCGTGCCTCTACGCCGCGTTCCAGCGCATGGCGGAGTGGACCAGCGCCAGGTGGAAGCACCTCTTCGGAGACCACCGCGGCTGATCGGCGCGACGCGATTTACACAACTTTCCGCCGCCGGGGAAACTTGACAATTCCCCAGCGGCGGTATACTATATAGGCAAAACCGTGCAACCGCAGCCAACCGGAGCGTAAAATGAGCATTGCCGAAGAAAAATATCTGTCTGTGATCGACGCCAGAAACGGAGAACTCAGATATCTGGCGGGGAACGTCTGGGGCAGCCCCGAAACCGCGTTCAAGGAGTTCCGCTCGGCGGAGCGGATCAAGAAATTCCTGCGCAAAAACGACTTCACGGTTGAGGAGAACGTCGCCGGGATCCCGACCGCCTTCATCGGCTCGTTCGGCTCAGGCTCGCCCGAGATCGGCTTCATCGCCGAGTACGACGCCTTGTCCGGGCTCAGCCAGCAGGCGCTGATGACCCGCCCCGCCAAGCTCGCGGGCGAAGTCAACGGTCACGGCTGCGGTCACCACCTCTACTGCGGATGCGCGGTCGCGGCGGCGCTGGCGGTCAAGGAGTACCTGACCCAGACGGGCAAGCCCGGCACGGTCAAGGTCCTCGGCTGCCCCGGCGAGGAGGGCGGCAGCGGCAAGGCGTTCATGGCGCGCGAGGGGGTCTTTTCGTCCTTCGACGCGGTGCTGGGCGGCCACCCCGAGAGCATGTGGGCGGTGCGGACGCGAGGCAGCCTCGCCTGCTCGACGGTGCTCTACCGCTTCGACGGGCAGTCCTCGCACGCCGGGACGAAGCCGCACCTCGGACGCAGCGCCCTCGACGCCGTCGAACTCATGAACGTCGCCGTTAACTTCCTGCGCGAGCACATGCCGCTCGACAACCGCGTCCACTACGCGATCACCGACGCGGGCGGCAACGCCCCCAACGTGGTCCAGGCGCATGCGGAGGTGCTCTACATGATGCGCGGCAAGGACAACGCTTCGCTCAAGGACCTCTGCCGCCGCGTCGACCTCTGCGCGCAGGCGGCGGCGCTGGCGACCGAAACCAGAATGACGAGCGAATTCGAGTCGGGCAGCAGCAATCTGATCACCATCCCGACGCTCCAGAAGACGCTCCACGGGGCGATGTGCGATCTGGAAACGCCCACCCCCACCGAGGAGGAGCTCGAATTTGCGCGCGAGCTCGTGAAGACCATGCCCGACCGCGACCCCGCGCTGCCGCTCTACCCCGAAGGCGTGCTGCCCATCCCCGACACCATCGCGCCGCACTTCGGCTCGACCGACACCGGAGACGTCAGCTGGAACTGCCCGACCGTACAGATGCACGTCGGCTCGTGGATACCCGGCACGCCGGGGCACAGCTGGCAGGCGGTCTCGCAGGGGCTGAACGGCTTCGCGATGCGGGCGATGCTCTACGCGGGCAAGGCGCTGGCGCTGGCGGCGATCCGCCTGATGGAAAATCCGGAACTCCTCGCCGCCGCCCGTGCCGAACACCGGCAGAAGACCGGCGGCAAGTACGATCCCGTCCTCCCGCCCGACGTCAAACCGAAGCTGTGACTTCCCTCAAAAAGGCGCCGCTATCGTTTCTACGCCCGCCCGCGGTCGTGGCGAGGCGGTCGCGTCAGCGGAAGTGTCGCCGCCATTCCCGCCATTTCGCCTCATCCATTTCCCATTCGCAGTAAATGGCGATGCCGCCGATGCGGTCGCTCCGGTCGGCGCCGGAGATGCCGCGCAACGCGGAATGTATGTTCTCGACTCGCGGGTGATGATAGCCGACTCCGGCATCCTCGTAGGCGGGAATACCGAGGATCAATTCGCAGTCGGTCATGTGTTTCATCCCCGCCAGGCGTCTCGTCCAATCGATCATGAGCGAGATATAAAATTTTTCCAACGGTATCGCCGTGTCGTACATCATCACCGCCAACTGGTCGCAGCGGTCGGCGACCAAATGCATATAGCCGATGTGCCAATGCACATCCGGAAAGCGGTGCCACTTGGTCGGCGGCGGATAAGCCGCAACGCTCAAGATTTTTCCGCTCATGACCGGACGCAGCTCGTCCAAAAGCATCAGGAGACTCGGGTCACCACTCGGCATCGGTTCGATGTTGATCTGTACTCCGGCGAGGCGCGGATGCTTATTCAGCACTTCGACCGCCGAGGCGATGAAGTTTTTGCGCCACGCCTCGTCGTCGGGGCGGGCCGAGCCGCCGAGCACGCCACCGACCCACGGGATGACTTTTATCCCGTATTTTTCGGACAGATCGAGAAAACGCACGAGCTGCGCGTCGTCGTATGCGGCGATCCGACCATCCGGACGCGCGGGGCACAAGTGCGGATAGACGGTCTTTATCCGGTTGTCGGCAAGTTTTCGAAACAGGGCGGATATTTTTTCTTCGTTGCGGAACTCCGCCTGATCGCGATCGTTGCGGGCAAACCACGCATCGTCGCCCAGCCAGCCGTGACCGATCCAGATCGCGTTGTTGCGGAACTCGGGCAGCGGTGCATCGCTCCCCGGCTGCCAGACTAGATAGCAGAACGCCGCCCCACCTAAAACGACCGTCAACGCCGCGGTTATCCTAAACGCGCTTTTTCCGAGTTTTTCGAGCATAGCGGAGGTCATCGGTTCACCAATTTCGGCAGATATTTCAATAAATACGAAGAATTCCGGCCATGGACATCTGCATTGCGATAATTATTGTCGCCAATTTTATCCTTTGCGTAAATCACTCCGATTCCGCTGTTCCAGACCGCGCACATCGTATTCAACAACCATTCCGGAACTTTCATGTCAACGAAATTCTCACGTTGTAATATATGCGGGTCGGGCATGTAATACAAGGTCGATTTCTTGAAACCGGAACCTACGTTTTTTTCGTTTGTCCGCAGGTTTCGGGGGGTTGCATCCGCCGGAACGGACGTTATATTAATCCAATAGTACGGGAAACTCGGCAACTTCCAGGAGGGGATCATGCCGAAAACAGCATTCATGGGCGCGCCGCAGCATCTTGTTCATGGATCAATCCTCCCGAATTTTCCGCTGGCGTCTGCGGTACTCCAGCGGGGTGCAACGGTAAACGCTGCGGAAACGGAGTCCGAAGTAGGACGGCGAGGGGAATCCGCAGTTGCGGGCGATCTCGCCGCAGCTCGACGTGCCGTCGGCTAGCTGCCGCGCCGCGCTCTCCAGCCGCAGCAGATTGACGGTGCGGTTGAACGAGCGTCCGCCCCCGTAGCGGGCGAAGAGGTTGGACAGATATCCCGGGGTGATCCCGAAGTGTTCCGCAGTCTCCTCCCTCACGCCGAGAACTGGAAAATTTTCCGCCAGATAGGCGCAGATGCGCATCCACAGTTCCTTGGCGCGGACGGGGTCGCTTTCTCCGGCGGCGGCGAGGTCGTTGCGCGCCAGCCGCAACGCCTGCCGCAGCAGCATCGGAGCGGTGTGCTCGCGGTCGCCGGAGCGGATCGCATCGGGGAGCAGATTGATAAGTCCGGCGGTCGACGCGCGCAGCGTCTTGGAGACGTGAAAGTAGTGGGTCTTGTCACCGCCGACGGGATCGTTGACGATGTGCACTATCCGCAGGAATCCCGGCTGCATGACCAGCCCCAGATTTTCCGAGTATCCCGGACGGCGCGGCGCGTAGGCGGTCCAGCTCAGCGGCGCGTAGATTATCGCTTCGCCGGCGTGAAACTCAACTTCCTGCCATTTGCCCTGATACTGGATGAAGATACTGCTGCTCCCGGCAAGCATCAGCGAGACCCGGACGCAGTTGAAACTCTTGGGCCGCTCCCAGTTGCCGAGGGGCAGCGGTGCGGCTTCGGAACAGCGCAGATTGCGCAACGGCAGCACCGCCGCCCGGTCGAAGGCGTCGAGGAGTATTTCCTTGTCCGCGGCGGATGTGACCATCGTCAAAAATATCCCGTCGAGTTGTGCCCGGAGTTTACATTTGTTATATAATCTACCATATTTTCATTGCAAATGCAATTTATTTTGTTATAATATTCATATGACGGCAGCAACCATCCCGAATAAACGGAAAATCACAAAGCCGCTCCTCTCTTCAACAAGAGTGGGTTGAATACCTGGCTGAATGCAAGTATGACTATGTTATACTCCCGGAAAGCAAAAACGAAACGCGAAAACGAAACAACCGGCAACAATGCCGAAAACAAAAGGGGGGAAGGTATGGGTAAGAAACATTTCACGCTGATCGAACTTCTGGTCGTGATCGCCATCATCGCGATCCTCGCCGCGATGCTGCTGCCCGCCTTGCAGTCCGCGCGCGAGCGGGCACAGACCACCGGCTGCGTCAACAACCTGAAGCAGATGTCCACCACCTCCCGGGTGTATTTGGACGACAACAACGACGTCTGGCCCAACAACAACATGGGCAACGGGTACAAGGCTTCCTACATCTACGCCATGACCAAGGGCAAATATCTGCCGTTGAGGCTGGCTTCGGACGGTACGCTGGCCGCCTCCGCCACGGATAAGATCCCCTATCTGCACTGCCCCGTGATCCCGCTCAAGGGCGGCATCACCCGCTATCAGGTTTACGGCGCCGTCTACCACAACAACTCGGCTTGCGACGGCATCAATCTGAAGGCCATTTCGCTCAAGGACGGGTACACCTACAATTTCATGAGCCGCAAGCGGCGCGACGTGCAGCCGAGCGAGACTGTGCTCTTCGTCGACTCGGCGTGCCTCGGCACCGGCACCCAGGTCTACAACGTCGCCAACAACGGCGCCAAGGAGTCCACCGCTTACGGGATGCCCTGTCCGGTGCACAACCTGCGGATGAACATCGCCTCGGTCGCGGGTCACGTCTCCACCGTGCAGCTCGACGATTTCCGGAACTGGTTCATGATCCAAGTCTACACCTACAGCGATGCCCGGGGCAAGGTCCCGTTCTCGGTGAAGACCTACCAGTACGCGGTCCCCGGCGGCGAAAAGGGGGTCGAGTACGGCGGGGCCTTCCTCTGATCCCTGCCGGTCGTGCGGGGCGGGGCGCGGCGGCGCCGCGCCGTAAGGCCCTGCATCAAAACGCCGCACACGGACCGACACGGACCGACACGGACCGACACGCACAGTAAAACCGCGCCATTAAACCGTAAGCGTTTGCATCCGCCGGGATGCACGTTATATTAGGGAAAGCGCGCGAAAAATCGTCAGTCACGGAGAATTTCAATCATGCCGAAGATAGCTTTCATGGGAGCGGGCAGCACGGCGTTCGTCCGCAACATCATCGGGGACTGCATGTGCACCGAGGCGCTGCGCGATTCGCACTTCGCATTGTACGACATCGACGGCGAGCGGCTCAAGGAGTCCAAGACGCTGATCGACGCGCTCAACGCGGGCGTGAACGGCAACCGGGCGAAGGTCACGGCGCACCTCGGCGTCCGCAGCCGCAAGGCGGCGCTGCGCGGGGCGGACTTCGTCGTGAATGCGATCCAGGTCGGCGGCTACAAGCCAGCGACGGTGATCGACTTCGAGGTGCCGAAAAAATACGGTCTGCGCCAGACCATCGCGGACACCCTCGGCATCGGCGGCATCTTCCGCGCCCTGCGGACGATCCCCGTGATGCTGGACTTCGCGCACGACATCGAGGAGGTGGCTCCCGAGGCGTGGTTCCTCAACTACACCAATCCGATGGCGATGCTCACGGGGGCGATGCTCCGCGCCACGGGGGTCAGGACGGTCGGGCTGTGCCACTCGGTGCAGGTCGCGGTCAAGTCGCTGCTGCGGACCCTCGGCGAGGATTATTCCCCGGAGCGCCTTGCCCGTATCCGCAGTCTGATCGCGGGCATCAACCATCAGGCGTGGGTGTTGAAGTTGACCGAGAACGGGCGCGACCTCTACCCCGAATTGAAAAAACTCGCGGCGCGGAAACTATGCCAGTGGCGGCGGGCCAAGGACCCCGAAAAAAAGAACAAGAACATGATCCGGCTGGAAATAATGCGCCGCTTCGGCTACTACGTCACCGAATCGAGCGAGCACAGCGCCGAGTACATGCCCTACTGGATCAAAAGCGCGTACCCGGAGCTCGTCGCCGAGTGGAACATCCCTCTCGACGAGTATCCGCGCCGGTGCGTGGAGCAGATCGCAAAGTGGAAGAATCAGTACCGCGAGTGGAGCGAAAACCCGCCGCAAGAGCATACCCGTTCGCGCGAGTACGGCGCGGGGATCATGGAGGCGATCACGGCGGACAAACCGTACAAGATCAACGGCAACGTGCTCAACACGAACCTGATCACCAATCTGCCGCGCGAAGCGGCGGTCGAAGTGCCGTGCCTCGTGGACGGCTCCGGGGTGCACGGGACCTTCGTCGGGGACTTGCCGACCCAGTGCGCGGCGCTGAACCTGACCAACGTCAACGTCCAGCTGCTGACGATCGAAGCCGCGTTGGCGCGGAACCGCGACCGCATCTATCAGGCGGCGATGCTCGACCCGCACACCGCGGCGGAGCTGTCGATCGACGACATCGTCAAATTGTGCGACGACCTGATCGAAGCCCACGGCGACCTGCTCCCCAAGTACTGCTGATGCCCGATTTTGTCGCCCGGCGCGTTTGGTATGGCTCTTCGACGGTTTGCGCAACGAATGAGCTTGGATTCAGCCACGATCCGGCGGCGAAATATAAAACTCCCGATGTGTTGGGAGCGGGGGGGCGGTTCCGGCGCATCATCCGATTTCAACTCCCGAAGCGGCGGGGTTTTCTTGCTTTTTGCCTTGAAGCAAGGTATATTATATTCCGGGTATATGGCGACATACGCCGCCGTGTGCCCTTCGGGGAAGCGTCGCCGCAACTGGCGCGACGCTTTCGGAAAGCAATTGGACAAACTTGTCGTTAGTCAATATAAACAGGAGTAAGACAGTGGCTTGCAACATACTTGTCTTCGTCAAGCAAGTGCCGGACACCCAAAACATTTCCGGCGACGCCATGACGCCGGAGGGGACCGTCAACCGCGCCGCTCTGCCGGCGATCTTCAACCCCGAGGATCTCAACGCGATTGAGCTGGCGCTTCAGCTCAAGGACCGCTACGGCGCGCACATCACCGTGGCGACCATGGGAATGCCCGCCGCCGCCGAAACGCTGCGGCAGTCGCTCTACCGGGGCGCCGACGCGGCGATCCTCGTGACCGACCGGGCGCTCGCCGGCGCCGACACGCTGGCGACGAGCTACGCGCTCTCGAAGGTCGCCGAGAAACTCGGCAACGTCGACCTCGTCCTCTGCGGGCGGCAGGCGATCGATGGCGACACCGCGCAGGTGGGTCCGCAGATCGCGGAAAAGCTGCACATCCCGCAGATCTGCTACGTCGAGGAGGTGCAGGAGCTGAATGCGAAATCGATCCGCTGCCGCCGCGCCATCGAGGGCGGTTACGAGATCCTCGAGGCGCCGCTGCCGGCGCTGCTCACGGTTATCGACGCCAACTCGCCGCGCCCGATGAACGCCAAGAAGATCATGAAATTCAAGCGCGCCCGGACCCCCGGCGAAGTCGAAAAGGAACTCACCAACGACAACTACACCGTCAACCTCGAAGACGCCGTCAAGGAGCTACGCGCCAAGGATCTGCTGATCGAACAGTACTCCGCTGCCGACATCGGCGCCGAGCCGGACCGCATCGGTTTCGCCGGGTCGCCGACCAAGGTCAAGCAGGTGATGAGCGTCGTGCTCACCGCCGGCGAGGTCAAGCGGATATCCCCGGATGCCGCCGGTATCGGCGAACTCATCCACGAACTCATCTCCGATCACACGCTGGGGTAAGCATCATGTCTGAAAAAATCGGCAACGTCTGGGTATTCATCGAACAGGAGGCGGGCAAGATCGCCTCGGTCAGTCTGGA
>Ga0265298_10001403_pt1 | contig 35717 bp, 33 predicted proteins | sample AusTroGonzalo_MG_3_FD_193486 | JGI IMG/M metagenome (GOLD analysis project Ga0265298, IMG submission 193486) | Bovine rumen microbial communities from tropical cattle in Woodstock, Queensland, Australia - Gonzalo_01 | ecosystem: Host-associated > Mammals > Digestive system > Stomach > Rumen ...
TCTTCGGCAGAAAGATTAGAATCACGCGTTCACAGATTTCAAGACGCGCGCTTACTACGCAGCAGGCTAACGTACACAGAGTTAAGGTTGTTGTTGACGGCACCCCCAAGTCAATGAACGTTTGCACTCGTTGCCTTCGTTCAGGCAAGGTTGAAAGAGCGTAAGATTCAAGCTTTAACTGTTGATTCAAGAGGTTGTCTCATATGAGGCGACCTCTTTTTTCATGTTTATTATCTTTCGAGATGAAAAAGAGGCTGCCATTTCTGACAGCCTCTGATAGTTCCAATTTGTACTAAGATTACTTCTTAACTTCGATAACGGACTTGCCGCCCATGTAAGGTCTCAATGCCTCAGGAATCCTGATTGAGCCGTCTTCGTTAAGGTTGTTCTCGAGGAAGGCAATGAGCATTCTCGGAGGAGCAACGCATGTGTTGTTAAGAGTATGAGCGAGGTACGTGCCCTCAGAACCTCTGATTCTGATCTTAAGACGTCTTGCCTGAGCATCACCAAGGTTAGAGCATGAACCAACCTCAAAATACTTCTTCTGTCTGGGTGACCATGCTTCAACGTCACATGACTTAACCTTGAGGTCAGCCAAATCACCGGAGCAGCACTCGAGTGTTCTTACCGGGATATCGAGTGAACGGAAGTAGTCAACCGTGTTCTGCCAGAGCTTGTTGTACCATGTCATGGAATCTTCAGGCTTGCAGACAACGATCATTTCCTGCTTCTCGAACTGGTGGATTCTGTAAACGCCACGCTCTTCGATGCCGTGAGCGCCTACTTCCTTACGGAAGCAGGGAGAGTAGGAAGTAAGTGTCTGGGGGAGTTTGTCCTCATCTGTGATCGTATCGATGAACTTACCGATCATGGAGTGCTCGGAAGTACCGATGAGGTAGAGGTCCTCGCCCTCGATCTTATACATCATGTTCTCCATCTCAGCAAAGCTCATAACACCCGTAACAACGGAAGATCTGATCATGTAAGGCGGAATGTAATATGTGAATCCGCGGTCGATCATGAAATCACGAGCGTAAGACAGGCATGCGGAGTGAAGTCTTGCGATGTCGCCTTTTAAATAATAGAAACCGTTACCGGATGTCTCTCTTGCCTGATCGAGCTCGATACCGTCAAGCTTTTCCATGATGTCAACATGATAAGGAACCTCGAAATCAGGAACGAAAGGTTCGCCGAACTTCTCAATCTCAACATTCTCTGAATCGTCCTTACCGATCGGAACGGAAGGATCGATGATGTTTGGAATAACGAGCATGATCTTTCTGATCTCTTCTTCGAGCTCAGTCTCCTTCTGGGAAAGAGCTTCGAGCTCGTCAGCCATGTCAGTGACCTGCTTCTTAACTACTTCAGCTTCGTCCTTCTTGCCCTGAGCCATGAGAGCGCCAATCTGTTTGCTGACCTTGTTACGGTTAGCTCTTAAAGCTTCAGCGCGGGTCTTGCTCTCGCGGAATTCCTTATCAAGTTCAATGACCTGATCTACCAGGGGAAGCTTCTCGTCCTGGAACTTGTTCCTGATGTTCTGCTTTACGATGTCAGGATTTGTACGCAAGAATTTAATATCAAGCATTATGTCACCTCTTAATAAAATAATTACCTAATTGTATGCTTTGAAGCCTTTAGTTTCAATCCGTTTCGACAGACATATCTCCGTCGTAAGTACCGGAAGGATATTTGCATGAAGGATCCCACAGGATAAATTCTGTGATGCCGAGGTCCTTGATGGCCTTTATCTGTGAATTGATCTCCCTGTAGCCGTATTCCATATAATTGCCCTTACCGATATAGGAAGCGGTAAAAGCCTGGAGGTAAGGTCTGACTGCCGTAAAACCTGGCTGCTTATAAGTAGCCTGACATTCATGAAGTACGCTGTATACCATGAGGTAAGGTTCTTTGTCCGGATACTTGAAAACATGTCCTGCGAGCATTGTTCCCAAAGCGTAGTGTGAAGGGTAGACCATCGGACAGCATGAATCTATGCCTGTCATGCCAAGTGTTGCGAAGTCCTGGCCGATGATAGCAGCATCGCTGCTGGAAGTTAATACGATACCAAAAATATCTGCGGATACGGGAACCCCGTATGTATCCTGAACCCTGATCCTGGCTTCCTGGAGGAACCTGTTAACCGCCTCGGATTTGGAAGGGTACTGTCCTTCTTCTCCGTAGTAAGGCTTAACCTTGTTTTTGGTTGCGCCGGCAGGGAATCTTACATAGTCGAACTGGATCTCATCAACACCGTATTCTGCTGCTTCGATCGCTATATCGATTAGGTAATCCCAGTTTTCGGTGCAGTAAGGGCTTAAGAAAGGTTTGTTGCCTTCATTGCTGAACTGGACGACGTTACCGTTGGCATCCTGTATGGCTCTCTCGGGGAAATGCTGAGCTGCGACCTGATCGTTGAATGAAACGATTCTGCCGATGACCCTGACGTTATTGCTGTGGCATTTTTCAATGACTGCAGCAAGATCGTATGCATCCCAGACATAGCCGATCTCTTTGGCTGTGGGAACCTTTGACATATAAGGAAGACCATATTCATTTTTTAGGTCGATAACGATGCAGTTGAGTTCGCTGTTGTTGCAGAGCTCAATTGCCTTATCCAGGGCTGAGCCTGAGCCGATATACAGAGCCTTGACTTCGACATGCTCGGGAGTGATGACTTTATCTTCCTCGAGCTCAGGAAGCGGTCGCCAATAATTGTCTGCGAGCTCGGATGCTTCGAGCATCTCGGTATGATATACGACAGGTTCGGTATATGTAACCGTAGTGGATACCAATGTGGCGATGATGGGGGTGCGTGCGCCCGGATCCGTGGCATTTGCGGCGTTTACGAGCCTCGTAATGCCAAGTGTAACAAGCACGACTGCAAGGATCGCAGATACTGATAACAGAACGGTTAACAGTCGTCTTAACTTTGCGAGTTCAAGACTGTCGCTATTAGAAGAATTATTTTCATAATTATTATTTAGCATAGGACAATTATACAGACCTGCCCTGAAAAGGACAATTAAGTCTTTATATAAGAGTTAAATAAGAAAAAGAGCGCTATCTATGTTAAAATATCATTATAAATCTTTGATATTGTTAATCAGAGGGCGGATATGATCGTACGCAATTGTTCAGGTGGAATAGTCTTTGTCGAAGACAAGGTATTGCTTGTCTGTAATGACAAGCATGAATGGAGTTTTCCCAAGGGAACACTTAAGGTTGCAAGCGGGATGACACTCTCGGATTTTGCGAAGCAGCGTGTAAAGATAGAGACCGATGTTGATGCCAGGGTCATTGCTCCGTGCGGCAAGACAAATTATGAGTTTTATTCGGTAACCAGAAGGAAACCGGTTCACAACAATATTTCCTGGTTCGTTATGGAGACCAAGAGTGATTACTGCAAGGCTGATCCCGAATCAGGAACGATCAACTGCAGATTTGTTGAGATAAACAAGGCATTGGACGAGATCACATACAGCCAGGATAAATCCCTTCTCATGATGGCATATCAGAAGTACAGGGAGAGCGCTAAGGCTTGAGTATTACGCTGAGCAAAACAGGTGATTCCAGGATCGAAGTCAAAAAGTCTATCTTTTTAGGCAGGAGTTTCCACATATCTTCTCCTGAAGAAGCTGCAGATTATCTTGCATCAGAGCGAAAGAAGTATCCGGATGCCAGACATCTCTGTTATGCATGGGTCATAGGCGGAGAGAGCTCCAGACAGAAATCCAGTGATGACGGCGAACCCCAGGGAACGGCAGGACAGCCTTTGCTCGAACTCCTTACATCGAACGGGTTTACGGATTCTCTGGTTTGCGTTACCAGATATTTCGGAGGAACGTTATTAGGCACCGGTGGTCTCAGAAGAGCTTATTCTGATTCAGGAAGACTTGCGCTTGTCAGTGGAGAGCCCGTAACGCTCGTTCCTTCTCTAAGATGGAGGATCGGAGGATCTTATCCTTTTTTTGAGATGATGTCACGCAAAGCATCAGCTTCGGGATGGATAATTGAGAATGCTGAATACGGACAGAATGTTGCATTTGATATTAATGTTCCGGAGGACAGGGCTTCTGAGTTTGAGAAGTTCTGTTTAGACTGTTCCAATGGCAGCGTGGTTCCCAAAGATCCTGAGAAGTATCTGATGAATGGTGGAAAAGTCGAAATATCCTGACTTGTGTTTTGATATAATATTGCCCAAAATATGTGGAAGCGGACAGAATAGAATATCAGGAGATCAGCAGGAATCAGGGAACACCACATGGAAAACGAGAATTCGGAACAGAATAACAACCAGGAATACAGACATCCCCGTAAGACTAAACGGGACGTTTACCGTACGGCCATTATCGTTTTATCAATACTGCTTTTGGCATGCATTCTGTATTCGGGTTTCCAGACACTTTATATATTCAGACTTAACAACGGACTTGAAGGCATTATGTCATATACGAGGACTGCCCCGTCTGGAAACGGCGGAGCTGCTCTGGTTGAGACATCAGCTCCCGTGTCATCTGAAGATCTTCCCGAACCCTGGTTCTCGTTGGAAGAAGCCACATCTCTGTCTTCTTCGGATAAGATCAGGATGCCTGTTGTGGACATCGTAAAGCAGGTTAGTCCCGGAACGGTATCGCTTGCAATTATCAGCGTCGATGACGGCAAGGAAACAAAACTCGGTTCCGGAACGGGTTTCATAATCACCGAAGACGGTTATATCGTTACAAACCAGCATGTTGTTGTTTTGGCTGATCAGGACGAGAACACATATTATGTAACTGTCATTCTGCCTGGAGAGACAGAATCCGTCAGGGCAGAAGTAGTAGGTTCCGATGTCCAGACTGACATAGCAGTATTAAAGGTTGATACGGATAAGAAGCTTCCGTGTGTAACTCTTGGAGATTCAGATACGCTTCAGTCAGGCGAGCTCGCAATCGCAATCGGAAATTCAATGGGAAACCTTGACGATACGGTAACGGTCGGTGTTATTTCCGCTCCGAGCAGAGAACTCAACCGTAACGGTTACTATGTTGATATCATCCAGACGGATGCTGCGATCAATCCCGGCAACAGCGGCGGTCCGCTTATCAATTCTTTCGGTGAAGTCGTAGGCATCATCAATTCGAAGATCATTACTTCAACTTCCGAGAATCTGGGTTTTGCGATTCCGATCAATACGGCTAAACCGATCATCGAAGATCTCATTAACTATGGTAAAGTCGTAGGCAGGGCATTCCTGGGTTTCTCAGTAAAGAAGGTTTCGGCAGATTCCTATTACGGAGCTAACGGCGGAGTGTTCATCGCGGAAATAGTTTCAGGCGGTCCCGCGGATAAGGCAGGCATCAAACTTGGGGACATGATCCTGACCATTGACGGAGTTGAAATAAAAGAAACCGGTGATATTATTAAGGTGCGCGATGCGCATGAGGTGGGTGAAGACCTTGTGATCGTTGTAGAACGTGACGGCAGTCCCGTAACCCTGACGCTCACGATCGGTGACAGCGCTGATTACAATTAAACGCAAATAATTAATTAAGGATGTATATTCTATGAGTGCAAACGGAAAGAAAAGTGTTGGAGTCAAGGTTATGGCATGGATACTGATCGGAGCTATGATCTTAACTTTTGTTTGCGCGATCATAGTTGTACTGGTTCAGCAGTACAACATGTCAAATATGTCCCTGATCTATTAAGCCTGTTTACTGACTTAAGGTACATCCTTTATCTGGCTTAATCCGTCTTCATTGAACGTATAAGTATATTCTTCAGCTTTTGAAGTGATGAAGTGCTGATAGTTATTCATCCTGATAAAGCTGTTTACTCTGTCATACCATTCGGGATTTCCTGATTCGGACAGATAGTATACGACATAGAATGTTCCGTTATCTTCGATTACGGTCTTATCGCCGAGTTTTCTGTCGGATGAGAACAGCCAATCCGCAAGAATTCCTGAATACTTAGCCTTGTAGATGGCACCGTCGTGCATGATGGACAACTGACCTGCAAGGATATAGTCGTTATAAAGGTTCTCGATCTCATTGCAGCTGTCAGCATCGTCGATGTAATCGTAAATCTCCTGGCTAAGAGCCTGGGTAGCTGCGAGGTCAGGTGCCATATCCTCGCCGAGCTGAGGATTAACGGTGATGATATAGCTGTTTCTCAAATGTTCTGACATACGGTCTCTTGAAACGAATACAAGGATGATAGGGAAGCCGTCTTCGTCAGGAATGATGGTTGCATCACCGTCAACTCTTGATTCATCGAACAGCCAGCTTCTGAATTCGTTATGAGAGATGTCCTCAAAACGGCAGTTTGCGATAAGTGTTGAATCAGGCTGGGCAAGAGTGTTTGCTGCTACGCCTGAGAAATACTTTGCTGCACAGGATTCGAACTTTGAAGGGTCACCTGCCATGGCGTCAATGATCTTCTGTGCGTGGAGATTGGCTGTATCAATGAATGCCTGATCTCTCTGTTCATATGTGATGCGGAGGAGTTTGTAGCTGACAAGATCGTAGATGCTTCTTGTCTGCGAGTATGCGTTTTCTGCCTGTTCATCAGTTGCGGAGAGCTGGATGAGCTTCTCGCCGTCAGCATAATCCTCTGTAAAATACTTGCGCGCAAGGGTGTTAATGATGATCTGCTCATCTACCTGATTGCCGAATACGCCCTTGATATAAGTATCAAGAGGAACGCCGAGCTCATCAGCCTTACCCTTAAGCCAGTTGATATATGCATTTGCGCGGTCGTAATGAGCCTTCTCGATCACATAACCCTGCGCGGTCGCATCGTCATATAAGATCTCCATCTTCTGGAGGTCCTGGGCAGTTACATATCTGAAGTAATCCCTGTATGTTGAAAAGTTCTCGTCATCAAGATAGGGTGATGAGAGCATTTTTTCCGTGTCGGCAGCGAAAAGGTCAACGCCCTCGCTCAAAAGCTCATAGTGGTACATAAAACTGAATTCACCGCTGGAGATGTCTCTGCCGTGAATGTTAAGAGGACTTCTGAAGGATTCGTCCATGCCGGTATCGAGAGCAATGGATACAATGGCAATAACAGCTACAAGCACGATGCCCAGCACAACGAACATGATGCCGGCATTGCGCTTTTTCTTGCCCTGTTCCAGTGCATCCTCGTTCTTATCAAGATTGATCTCGGTAGGGATTGCCTGCTCTTTTTCTTCGGGCTTTTCTGCCTTGGCATTCTTGCTGTCAGGTAAGGAGGGGAGAGAGGGAACCGGTACGCTCTCGCTGGGTTTGCCCGTAAGAAGTTCCGGATCGATCTCTGCGAGGTCATTTAACGTGACACCCTTCTGTGGTGCGGAAACAGGTGTTTCCATAAAATCGTTTGTAGGTGTGCTCTCGGAAGATTCCAAAATCTCGCTGCCGGAGATCTCGTTGCTCACTACCGGTTTACGAGCTTGTTTATTGTCATTATTTTTGTTGTTTTTACCCTTCATCTATTTACTCCAATTAACTTCCATATTTTTATATATAGTCATAGCTTAAGGACACTTTACCATAAAAGGAGAACCAACTTGGGTAAAGTATGCTATTATTAACACGTTTGTAATGTAATAAAAATAATAGAGGTTGTATGCGGGGTATAGGAAGTACGATACTGAAAGAAAAAAGTGGCACTTTATCTGAATACTGGCCGCAATATCTCCTCGCATTTCTGTTCCCGACCCTTACGGTTTTGGCCGCTTTTGCGGTAACAGGATGTTATCCTTTTGGTGACAGGACAATGCTTACCGTTGACCTTTATCACCAGTATTGTCCTTTTCTTGTGGCATTCAGAGACAAGGTCCTGTCAGGCGAATCACTGTTCTACAGCTGGAATGACGGTCTCGGACAGGAGTATTTGGCGGCTTATGCAAATTATGCTGCCAGTCCCTTAAACATCTTTGCACTGTTCTTCAATGCAAAAACAATGCCCGTATTCATCGCATTCGTAACATGTTTGCGTGCCGGACTGTCATCTCTGTTCATGCTCAGGTTCCTGTCTGCCAACGACAACAGAAGGATCGACAACATTACGGTTGTTTTCAGTTCCACATATGCCTTGTGCGGCTGGTTTATTTCTTTTTTCTGGAACATCATGTGGTGCGACGCGGTAGTCTTATTGCCACTTATCATGCTCGGACTCCGTTATGTTCTGCTCGAAAGAAGATGCGGTCTCTATATGGTAAGTCTTGCCATAGCCATCATAAGCAATTACTATGCCGGCTACTTCATTTGCCTGTTCCTGGTTCTTTTCGGACCTCTTTATTACATTTGTCTGTTCTCCCGTGAGAAACCTAAGGGGGATCCTTCAAGACTCTGTGTTAAGACTTTTTTCGGTGCAGCAGCACGTTTTGCAGCTTCAAGCATTCTTGCGGCGGGCGTTTCTGCTGCCGTTACAATCCCGACATATCTTGTCCTTCAGAACTGTTCTGCCACAGGCAGTGAGTTTAAAGCTGATTTTGCCCTACAGACCAGTCTTTTTGACTTCTTCGGAAGATTCATGATTGCAGCCAACCCGAATATCAGAGATGGTATGGCTAATGTATACAGCGGCATCGTGATCGTCATGCTGCTCCCGCTGTTTTTCCTCCTGCCTTCCAAAACGGGGATTAAGCTCAAGCACAAGATCGTATTTGGAATCCTTTTAGGTGTAATGTATCTGAGCTTTACCAACCGTATGCTCAATTTCATATGGCACGGATTCCATTTCCCGAACCAGATACCTTACAGAGAATCATTCATTATGAGCTTCCTTCTGGTATTCATTGGCTTCCTTACCATAAGGCGCATCAGAAGTCTTGGCCCCAAATACATAACGGGAGCTATATTAAGCTCAGCTGCTTTTCTTGTTCTTTTTGAGAAGTTCGGTACAGGCAACGAAGGATATATCCAGATCGGCGTTACGCTTTTATATCTTATTATCCAGGGAGCTGCCCTTCACATTGTCAGCAACGGCAATTCCGGCAAGAGCGAATTTTTCTGTGAAACACTTATCACGGTTACCATGATGCTCGAGATGTTTACTGCTTCACTCGTTTCCATCGGACTTGTATGTGCACATGAAGGATTTACGTCTTATGCCCCCTACGGCAAGAACAGAAATGAAGTGTATACCTATGTTTCCGAAGCAGAGGGTTCTGAAGGCCATATGAATTTCGAGCGTTCGGAACTGTTCCCGAACAATATATGCGACCTTCAGTCTCTATACGATGTTAAGGGTCTGTCGATCTTCTCATCAACAGCCAGAGAAAACTTCGTTAAATATATGAGGAACTACGGTTTTCACAATAACGGCATCAACGGTCTTCGCAATGCCGGTCTTACCCGTGTTACGGCAACGCTGCTTAATGTAAGGAATCTTGTAGAAATAGACAAGACAGAGGCTGTACCGGACCTGTTCGAGAAAGAATACGCAGATGATAAGATCACTTCCTGGGGCAATCCCGATGCTTTGAGTGTCGGCTTTATGACAAGCACCGATCTGATCGACTATGCGCCTGATTACGAGAATTTCGATGTTTTCGCGAAGACAAATGAATGGATCGGGAGCATGGGTGCTGATGCGGTTTATAAGCCCGTTACACTGAATCATGTATCTGCGAACGGTCTGTCCACGTCTGATAAAAAGGGAAACGTCATCGTATACAGCGTTTCCAAGAATTCCCAGGAATTCTCATTCACATTCAGTGTTACCGAAGCCGATATCGGATCTGATGTCTATGTTTATGCAAACTCCAAAAAGGGTGGTAATGTTACCATTACCCACGGAAATGAGACCAGAAAGTTTGAGATCAGGAGTTATCAGATCATCACGTTGGGCAAATTCGACGGAGATCCCATTGAGGTTACCGTAAAATATCAGGAATCACCCGGCACTTCCAATTTTGTTTACGGCTATCAGCTTGATCAGGAAGGATATGCGAACATGCTCGCAACATTAGGTGATGAGCAGCTCGAGGTAACGACTTACGATTCCACATCGCTTACGGGACGTGTTGATGCTAAGGAAGACGGACTCCTGTTCCTTACGATCCCTTATGCGGAAGGCTGGACTGCGGAAGTTGACGGGGAAGAAGCGGAGATCGTTCCAATTCAGGATGCTCTTATGGGAATTAAGCTAAGTAAGGGCAGCCATGATATCACTATCAGATATGTACCCGCAGGATTTAAACCGGGTCTTTTGATCTCCGTTGTTTCAATTTTGTTTGTGGCAATCCTGGCAGCAGTGCCATTTATTCCGACCAAGAAAAAAGCCAAGGTTCAGGCAGTGGCCGCTGATACATCTTCTGACAATGCAGTACAGGAAGGACCTGTCATTGAGGAGGTCCCAATCTCAGAGATAATTTCTGAAGACAAAAAGGAAACAGAGGCTGACAAGCCTGGAGTTGAAGGTGATACGGAGGCGGAACATGATTAACACAAAGGCTAAGCTCCGAACTGCTGACGGCGTTTTATTCTGTTTCCTTGCTTCGATGGTAATAGCCATACTTGCTCTTAACATCGGACTCCTGACGGAACCTGAGCAGATCCTTCCCAAGGGTCTGTCAATGCGCACTGATGAAATGAACAGCAATCTTCTCCGTGGCATAGACCTTGCACTCGAAGACATAGATCTCATCAAGGCAGGCGTAGGGAGCGCTGAACTCTGGCGTCTTCTGACATTTATACATCTCGATGTATTCTTCTATCTGGCCCTTATCTGCCCCGAGATTGCAGCGAAAACAATACTTACCATCGGTTTTTATGTAAGATTCGGTCTTTGCTGCTCTGCCATGTTCTATTTCCTGTCTGAACACATTAAGCTCAACAGGCTTCCGGCAGCACTTCTCGGTGTTATGTATGCTTTCTCATCCCAGCTCGTTCTGACCGCCCAGTTTGCATCAATGATGCACATGGCGATAATGCTTCCGGTCCTTATGTCGGTCTGTGATTCTTATTTGCAGAAGAGATCCTGGAAAGCATATACCATGGTATGCTTCTGTGCATTTGGATTGTGCGCTTCCGGCGGATTCGGAGTGATTACCGGGCTTCCTGCAATGATACTCATAAGTTTTCTTATGTGTATCAGCCTGTATTCAAATGCAGGCAGGGTAATTACCTCATGGCTTAAGCTTCTTTCGGGCTTTCTTGCAGGCCTTGTTCTGGACATGGCTTTTGTCATTCCGGGGCTTATGCCGATGGATTTTGACATTAACGTTTCTGAGAGTTTTAAGAATGCCAAGGTCAACTATACGGTTTTTGATCTCCTCAGGGGAACGTTTTTGCTTCGTTCCGGAAGCCTGTCTGTAGTAGGAACCCCGGCTTTCTATATCGGATTGTTTACAATTTCCGCCATAGTGGTTTTCGCGCTGAATGAGAGGATCCCGTTAAGGATCAAGGTCAGTTCAGGTGTTATAGCCGCAGTGCTTCATATTTTATGCTGTTCTTCATTTGTGAATGAGACAGTGAGCGTATTCGGCAAGGCAGCTCTTATCAACTCGTCTAAACTGATCTGCCTTGAGATCGTTCTTTTCTTTATTGCGGGAATCGGACTTAAGAATGTTAAGTCACTTAAACACGGTGAATATGTTGCTTCCGCTCTCATACCGCTGTCTTTTCTCGTGATCTCCAATGTCGACGCGGCAGGAACCACACTTGCAAGCCCCATCACTGTGTCCACTTTTATCGGAATTATTGTTGAAGCAGCCGTTTTATACGCTATTGCCAACAATAAACTTACTGAGATTGCCAAGTATGTCGTGCTTGTTCTTGGCTTTCTTTTTGTCGGAATAAATGCAACGTTCATTATGGTTAACAACACTGTTCCGGGCACTGCGGCAGAAGAATACTTCAAGGGTTATCAGGCTGATGAGGGCCCTTCAGAACTGATGTTTGACAGTTCTTTTGTTCTTCCTGCAATAGGCGAGAATGATCAGTATCTTATTATTCCTGCTGATCTGTCATCAAGAGAACCCTCTGATTCGGTAATAAAGGAAATAAATTATTTATCTGAGAGAGCATGCGGAGAGCGCCTTTTTGAGGAAGTTTTCACAAACATTGACGAAATAAGCGGTTTTACTCCTGCCGGAATCGATATATTTAATCTTGCAGAAGGAAGAAACAAACTGGCTATCACCCCTTATCTTGCTTCTTCGGGAGACAGATTCTTTGCATACTGCGATGCTAAAAGCGGCGGACAGCTCAAGATTGACGGTGACATCGGAACTTCTGAGAGATTTTTCGAAGGACCGTTCATCACCGAGATAGAATCAGAGACAGCAAAGTTCACACTCAGGTTCACCGTTCATTCCGAGAATGAAGACACATGTCATATTGCAGTCTTCAAACTCAATGAGGATGCATACGATGCGTTGTTATCCTTGTCCGGAAACGTCAATGCTTCCGGTTTTAATGTTAAGAACCCGGCTTTAAGCGGAACCTGTACAATTATTTTGCCGTTTGGCTATAGCGATACGAAGATAAATGTAAACGGTACGGCTTATGAGACATTCAGTTTTTGCGGCAGGACGGCTGTGGCAGTTGATGCTTCTGACGGCAATGATCTGAATGTCGTATTTGGGAATCAGGGGGCTGGAATCATCCCCGGCATCCTGATAAGCGGCTTTGCTGTCCTTTGCCTTGTCGCCATTCCGTTTATTCAAAGGTATAATGGTAAGAAGAAAGAAGTAACTGCTGAAGGGAACAACACAAATGCTTAGCAGGAAGATAACAGACGGCACGGAATTCGTAGTCTTCGATATGGAATGGAACCAGCCGATGCCGGGCAAGGAATATCCTTTTGATGTAAGTAAGCTCACAGGTGAGATCATTGAGATCGGAGCTTTGAAGTATGTATATGATAATGGCGAGATAATTTACAAGGCCGCTTTTTCTACTGATATTGCGCCCGTTAAGTACACCAAACTTCATTATCATGTTAAGAAAGTAACGCATAAGAAGAATTCCGATCTTTTGAACGGGATTTCTTTTCAGGAAGCTTATTCACAATTCAGAAAATTCTGTGGTGATTCAATCCTGGTAGGCTGGGGCAGCTCGGATCCTTCCATGCTTAAGATGAATCTCGAGTTCTTCGGGATGGATTCCAGGCTTGATATGTTCTTTTTGGATCTTCAGCCCATTTTCTCGCTTTTTGCAGGACTTCAGGGTTCACAGAGAAGCGTTGAGGCTGCGGTAGATTTTTATAATATAGAAAAAAAAGAAATATTTCATAGTGCCACGGCTGATGCACATTACACCGGTGCTGTTTTTGAACAGATCTTCAATCACAACAAGCCATCGGAGGTAATATCCGCAATATCCAGTTCATCGATCGATCCGGATGTCCCGTCGGATTTCAGTTTTGTAGGTCCTGAATGTCTGGACAGTTCCACGGCATTCGATTCGTCCAGGACATTTATGAAGACATGTCCGCTCTGTAATGCAAAGTTAAATGTTAAGATTTCTGTTTTCCGCATTCGCAAATCACAATATGCGTTGCTGGAGTGCAGGGTGCACGGCGAACTGTTCTCAAGGACGAGGGTAAAGAAAAACAAGGCAGGCAACTACTATGCTGCATCCGTAATGCGTTTTGCCACTCAGAATGATTATTGGCTCGTAGCCTCCAAGAAAGAGGAATTTGATAAATTCGGCGAGAAGGGAGCTCCCGCTCCAAAATCTGAGGAAGAAGAAAAAGAAACATAATTTGTAAACGAAATGTTAACAAACTATGTAAAAAAAGTTAGCAAAGTTCGAATTTTCTGTTGAAATTTGAACTGAGATGTCATAAAATATGCGTAACTAATAAGAGAAACTGTGCGGGGTATTCCCGCCAAACGCAATGAATTAAGTAATTTGAAGACCATAAAGAAGGAAGGTGCTTCTTATGATTAAAAGATTAAGGAAGTTTAAGAAGAGCAAGCAGGGCGCTATCCTTGTTGTTGTTGTACTCATCCTGGCTCTCGCCATGATCTTTATTTCAGCAGCAATGATGCTCACTCAGGCTACAAGAAGCCGTTTGTACAAGAACACAATGTCCAGCCAGGCTCGTCTTACGGTAACTACTGCTGCCGAAGTTTTCCTTGAGGCTCTTGAGACTCAGGAGATTACGGATGCACAGCTCGATGCCATGCTCAAGGCTGACAGTACGGGACAGCAGCACCATGAGCTTAATCAGAGAATTAAGATGGTTGTTAACGGCGTACCTGGAATGCAGGGCGTTGATGGCAACTGCACATATTTGGATCTTTATTATCCGAATACTTCCAATAAGAAGATCGTTTATGCTGACTTCACAACAATTATCGGCGACGAGACCGAGAACGTCAGAGCAGTCCTCAGAGTAGATAAGAAGAATTCTAATCTGGGCGGACGTTTCTCAAACCAGATCGAGATTGCTGGTGCAGCTGATACATCCGAGCTCCGTTTTACGGCTGGTGTCGGAATGTATGATAAAACCAAATTTACCAAAAACCCGGATGACAACACTATATTGATGAGATCATCACCTCACGAGCAGACTTCAGGTGGTACTTTCTTTTCAAGACTGGTTTTTGGCGGTAGTACTGTTGCAGGCGGAATTAACACGGATCTCGGTGGTGGTAACTACTACTATGGTGATTTGGTTTTCCTTGGGGATGCAACATTAGGAAGCTATTCTGGTATTGGAGCTGCAACCGGTAATATTTTCTTCGTTGGTGAAACAGACAGAAATGCTTTCTATGACAATGGAGAACAGTATGGTTTCTTTGATGATGCTGAACCAGGTGCAATTGTATTCGCAGGTAATCGTACGGTTTATATTGGTGGTACTGCTACAGACCCCGCACTCGATAACAACACAAAAATCGGCGGATTTATGTCTGATCACACTTGCTATTTTGTAAATGATTCAGGAGAAACAACCGGAACAGCTACTTATAAGTATAAAGTTAAGGATGCTGGCGGAAATAAAAAAGATGTAGAAATAACAAATGCCGCAGATGGCGATGATGCTATCATTCCAGATGTTGTAACGGATACAGTAACATTTTTCAGTGATTCAGAAGGCGGTTATAATGTAGGTACTTTCCCCAGTGATGTTGAAGCGCTTTTTGCTGATATTACTCTTGGTTCACTGATCGCTCCCGAAGGCGGAATTACACTTAGTTACGATACTGTTAGTGCTGATGGAAAGACAACATATCCTGCAGGAACAAAGATTCCCGAAGGTGCAGATTATGTTCCTCCGCTTACAACTTCTTTCCCTGACTATGCTACGCAGAATAAGATTTATATTGATAGTTTAGGTACAACAAAGTTTAAGGAGCTTGATCCCGGTTTTTACTACATCACAAGTACTTCCGAAGCGACGACTGTTACATCTGCATCAACAAGGAGTAAGAATGACTCACCGTATATCTTTGCTATTGATGGATCTCAGGCAGAGAATTACCGTTTCTATTTTGAAGGCGGCAAGACATTTAATCTTAATAATGTTATTTTCGCAATGTACAATGTTTCTTCTGATACAAAGACACATTCAGTTATCTTCGTAATGGAACAGGATGCAAAGGTTCTTATTAATGATGCTAATTTCAGATTGGCAGATGATAATTCTGAGAAGATTCTGTGTACTGGAGGTTTCCTCTCAATGCCTCGTGCCGGAACTGCAGCTGATTTGAAAACTTATCTTACTAGCACTAAGTACACAGAAGAGGCCAAGGTTTGGAGCACTGATTATATTGCTCATGATGATGGAACACAGTATGTAATTCAGTATTCAAGATTCTATGACGGTGAGAACAGACCAGCTATGTTCATTTATGGTGTTGGCGGTAATCTGTTCCAGTTAGGCGACAGTACAATGTTGGAAGCTTATGTTGGTCTTTATAACGAGAGTTCATTTGGTATCAGAGAGGGTACAGCAAATTACGCTAAAGACAAAGCATATCCCCGCTATATCCCGATCTACGGAAGAATTGAGGCAACAGGTTTCTCAAACGGCGATGACGGCGACCATCCTTTAGGAAATGTCCAGATGCCTTATTGTCCTCAGCCTAAGGCAGATGACAATCTTCCTCCGAAGAGAACAGCAGGATCTAAGTATAAGGTATACGACGTAATTTATTACTACGAGATTCCTACTGCTGATGAGGATGATGAGTGATACGTAATTGCATCAGATTGATTGAAAATAGAGGCTGCAGATTGCAGCCTCTATTTTTTGAATATGAGAAATAATTTATTACTCAAGAATTAAAATGTCTGAAAGACAAATAAGATCCTCAGTGATAAGGTCCATGGATTGTACTATGACTTTTGGATTGCCGGAGTCTTCAATACCATAAAATGCAATGCTCTCATCAGCTGCGACGATCATCTCTGCGTTTGCGGATAATAATCTCATCTGTTCAAAAAGCGGATTGGATCTGTCGAGCAGCAATGTTCCGCTGTCAACAAGATATATGATCAGACTGGTGTAGGAAGATTTTCTCAAACTTGATAAAAAACTTGAGAGTAGTTCTCTGCCGTGGACAGTATCAGATGAATAATAATCATGCTTGATAAGGACTGTCTTTGATGAAGTATCTTTTTTGCATTCTTCGGGCAACACTTCTATAACGGTGGCAGCTGAAGATTCTGTTATCTCATTACTGACAAGTTCAAGACTGCTTTTTGGACTGTTGCTCATCAAAATCCCTCCCATCAGATGATAAGAAGCGCATTGAACGCTGAATGGAATTTTTGCTTGTCCCCCAAGGCTTATCGGTATTTCTGTAGTCGAATTTCAAAGTAAAATACTCAACATCTGAAATCAACGCATCGAAAGTCTGAGAGTTATTTGCATAAAGCGCTTCAACAAAATCTGAAGCATCATTTTGGGAAAGCTTGGCTGCCTGTCTTAACAGCAACGATGTATGCGGGAGACAATGGCACTCGGCCTTAAGAAACTTTTCCTTAAAATCCTTATCGTGAGAGAACATCCAGCAGATAACTTCGACATAATGTCCCATGGCTTCATTCATGTTATCGCAGATAGGACATGTTACGGTTCTTTTATCGATCAGATCGGCAACTGCGTTAAGTTTCTGCTTATAGTCAGGATTTCTTCCTTTGAGCAGACCTGCTTTTGCTGGAATGGCTGCCTTCATCTTGGGATTTAATTCATCGTTAAAATCCTTCAGGTGAGTATGCATCATAAGTCCCAATCCGAGTCTGTTGGTGACAGATTGATTAAGCTTGCCCATATGCACGGGGCAGAAACCTGTCTTGTTAGTGATCTTACGAGTATCCGGTTCCATCAGGGAAGGTCCGAGATAGTATTCCAGATAATTCATTTCCGACTTATCGCGCAGACGGCAGATAGGACATCCGCCTTCTTCGTTATAAGCGTCATTAACGGGAATCATGTATATTTTTTCCATTAAGCTTCCTCCGATATTGTGGGTTTCGGCATATGAATAAGGCGGTTAGCCCTGACATTAACGCTGTTCATGGTAATGGAAGTGAATTCCTCGACAGCGCTTCCGACACGCTGCTGCGCTGTCTCCAAAACCTTTTGAGCGTCGTAGCCATAGTAAAGTGCCAGATCAAGACTGATCATTACGCCGAAAGTCTGTTTCTCTGTTTTAAATGAAGTTACCTCAGCAAAACCGGGAACATCTTTAAGAACTATCTTGATGAGGTCAAGAATTGCATCATCTGATATTGAGTATGAGCCCAGTGAAGAGAAGGTAGGTCTGACGACCGTCCTGTCAGAATCCGGAGCAAGAGGAGCAACGCCACGCTCACGGTCAAATCTCTGCCTCAATTTGCTGAATGGATCTGAGAAATAACCGGAGAACTCATGTTTGATCTCCATGCTCGGAACCGGGATTGTATGCATACCCTCGGTCATTCTTGTATTGCGGGCGAGACGCCTTTCTTCTTCAGTTGAGACATCTTCGATCCTTATAAGCATCGAAGGCTGGTTAAGCCAGAGATTATCGCAGATCTTACTGAGCATTGAATCCGAAGTGCCGAGTATCATCAGAGCTCTGGGCATGGATTCGATCAGTGCACGCCTCATTACCGAGGATCTTGTAGGATCAACAAATATCGCCTGTCGTACCGACTCCATCTTGGTAGGAGCCTTTTTGGCAGACGTTCCGGCCACGATACGGCTGCCGTTGATCAGAAGACCGTCATCGATAATGTAATAGATGTTATTGTCGCGGGCTACTTTGATGGCGCGTGTACTCTTACCGGTACCGGAAGGTCCGACAAAAGCAATAACGGCAATATTGGATAAGACCTCACGGGTTAACTGTTCATTAGACAGTATTAACTCGATATTACGCTCGAAAGTAGGAGCGGAATAATCTGAAGGAGTATTTTGTGAAGCCGTTCCGGACCTGTCGAATCTTTTGAGCGTTCCACGAAATTCAGACAACAGTGTCTTGCGTGCTACCGGAGCACTTTGCGCTGTTGTCTTCTCGTGTTTTGATTCGTCAGGATATTCCAAATCTAAATTCCTTTAACCATTCCAGTTATGGAAAACTTCCTGGATATCTTCATTCTCATCCATCATGTCGAGCATTTTCTCGAGTTGGGCTATAGCATCGGGATCAGTAACTTCAGCCGTTGTCATTGCAACAGGACCGAGGGTAGAGTCTGAGATCGTATAATTCTTGGATTCAAGTGCATCTCTTACGTCATAATAATCTGATGTAGTAGTTGAAATGATATAGAACTCGTCATCGCTGTCAAAATCAGAAGCTCCGCAATCCAGTGCATCAGCCATGACCTGATCTTCGTCTTCGTAATCTTCTTTTGAAATGAGGATCGTTCCCTTCTCGTCAAAAAGGAAGGAGACTGAACCGTCAACACCGAGGTTTCCGCCGTTCTTATCAAAGATATGTCTGAGATCTGCGGCTGTACGGTTACGGTTATTGGTAAGTGTCTTAACCATGATGGCAACACCAGCAGGTCCGTAGCCCTCGTACGTAATCTCTTCGTAATCGTCACCTTCGCCAGCTTCAGCAGCCTTTTTGATGGCACGGTTGATATTGTCGTTAGGCATGTTAGCTGCCTTTGCCTTGGAAACAACTACTTTTAATCTGGAATTGCTGTTAGGGTCAGGACCTCCGGCCTTAACTGCTACGGCAATCTCTTTGGCGAATTTTGTAAAAACCGCGCCCTTTGCCGCATCAGATGCTTCTTTCTTTCTTCTGATGTTACTCCATTTCGAATGTCCTGACATTAGTATTCCTCCAAGCTTATTTATGCTTTATAATAATTGTAATATTATACATTATTATACCCAGAGATAAACGGACGATCTGCATTCTGATGGGTGTAATGTTTCAGACACAAGAATGTCAAATATATTTTTTGTGCAGATTGTCTTTTTAACTTGTAAAATGACCCGTTCTGTTGTATAGTTCTAACATCTATGCTTGGGCAAATGCGCCCGTATGTTGCGTGTGCATTGTTGAGCGTATATTATAGTGACGATTATCGGGAGGGTTCGATGAAGAGATTAGGTGATATTCTGGTCGAGAGTGGCTTCCTAAATGCTACCGAACTTGCAGAAGTGCTCAGCACACAAAAGGAAACCGGCAAACGTCTTGGAGAAGTTATCGTTGAGAGCGGTTTGATGTCAGAATTTGACATCTTAAGAGCTGTTTCAAGCCAGTACAACTACCCCATTATTGATTTGTCCGGTATTGACGTAGATCCTAAAGCATCCAGTTTGCTTACACAGAAGTTTTGTGAAGACAACGTTGTATTCCCGATAGGTTTTGATAATGACAATCTGGTCGTTGCAATTGATGACCCGATGAATATTACTATTGAAGACGAGTTGCAGTTCCAGACCGGATATCAGATCTCATTGATGCTTGCAACTCACTCATCCATTGTAGATGCAATTAAAGTACATTATGGTAGAGAGAGCGCAAACAAAGCCGCAGAAGAGCTCGGCGCAGACTTAACCAGTGAATCTGCCGATGAAAATTCCGAGTTCAGCGAAGCCATAAACAGCGCCCCGGTTGTAAAGCTTGTTAATTCAATGATTGAATACGCTATCCGATCAGGGTCATCCGATATTCATATTGAGCCGCTCGAGGACCGTGTAAGAGTCCGTATCAGAATCGACGGTGTTATGCAGGAAGTAATGAGCAACCCGATTGCTGCGAAGGATGCTATTACAACCAGAATCAAGATCCTCGGTGGTATGAACATTGCCGAGAAGCGTATCCCTCAGGACGGCCGTATTACCACAGTAATCAATGGCGAATCCGTGGACATGCGTGTATCCATACTTCCGTGCGTTACGGGTGAGAAGACGGTTATCCGTATCCTTGCCAAGAATGACGCAAACCTCAACAGATCTTATCTTGGTATCAGCGATCGTAACAACGAGATGATCGACAAGATGATCAAGATTCCTCAGGGTATTATCCTTATTTCAGGACCTACAGGTTCAGGTAAGACAACAACCCTTTATACACTCCTTGCGGAGAAGAACACAGAAGAAGTTAACATCATTACCGTAGAGGACCCTGTAGAAATCAGGATTCCGGGACTTAACCAGGTTCAGGTAAACGCTAAGGCCGGAATGACATTCGCAAGCGGCTTGAGATCCATCTTGCGTCAGGACCCTGATATTTGCCTCGTCGGTGAGATCCGTGACGGTGAGACAGCTGAGATCGCGATGAGAGCAGCTATTACCGGACACTTGGTATTCAGTACAATCCATACAAATGACGCGGTTTCATCAATTAACCGTCTTATCGATATGGGCCTTGAGCCTTACATGGTTTCTTCAGCATTGGTAGGCGTTGTATCACAGCGTCTTGTTCGCCGAATCTGCACAAACTGCAGAGAAGCGTACGAACCCGATGAGTATGACAGAGATTATCTGAGACTCAGCGAAGGTCAGAAGATCTATCGTGGTAAGGGCTGCACAGAGTGCAACGAAAAGGGATATAAGGGACGTATTGCAATCCATGAGATTGTAATCATTACAAGAGCTATGAAGACTTTGCTCGAGAGAAGAGCAAGTGAAGAAGAGATGCGTCAGCTTGCAGTATCTGAGGGAACCCAGATGCTTCAGGATTCCGCCCGCGACCTCGTACTCGAAGGTATTACGACGGTCGAAGAACTTAACAGAGTTGCTTACACGATAGACTGATAAGGAGGTTTTTGAACGTGGAAGGATTTAGTTTATCAATCGAATCAATTTTGGCTGAATCAGTAAAGATGGGTGCTTCAGATACCCATATTACAGTTGGACTGCCGCCTATGATTCGTGTTGACGGCATGTTGATGCCTTTGGGCAATCAACCACTTACGGCTGCAGATACTGAGTATCTCTGCAAGTCTATGATCGACAAGTCAAGACAGCAGTATCTGAATGAGAGAGGTGAGATCGACTTCTCTTATATCGTAGAAAACTACAGCCGTTTTAGATGTAATGTATTCAAGCAGCGTGGAACTTATGCTCTCGCAGCAAGAACCATTACAAATGAGATTCCTACATGCGAACAGTTGGGTCTCCCTAATGTATTTAAGGATTTGGTTATGAAACCGCGTGGACTTATCCTCGTTACAGGTCCTACGGGTTCCGGTAAGTCAACAACACTTGCTGCCATGATCGGTCACGTTAACCTGACTAAGAAGTGCCACATCCTTACACTTGAGGAACCTATCGAGTACCTCCACATGCATGGTGAAGCAATGATCAACCAGAGAGAAATTCACGAAGATACACTCTCATTTGCTAACGCACTCAGAGCTGCTCTCCGTGAGGACCCGGATATCATCCTCGTAGGAGAGATGCGTGACCTCGATACTATCAGTACCGCGATTACAGCAGCCGAGACCGGACACCTCGTTCTCTCAACACTCCATACATCATCAGCAGCTGATACAGTTAACCGTATCATCGACGTATATCCTCCGCATCAGCAGGATCAGATCAGAGTTCAGCTTGCTACCTGCCTTGTTGCAGTTATCTGTCAGACACTCGTTCAGAGAGTCGGCGGTGGTAGATGCGCTGCTTTCGAAATCATGATTTCAAACGATGCTATCAGAAACAACATTCGTGAAGGTAAGACATACCAGATCGATAGTGCTATCGCTACTAGCCTTCAGCAGGGAATGTGTCCTCTTGACTTCTATCTTGCAGAACTTGTTAAGAGAAACATCATTACAAGAGACACAGCTATCCAGAGATGCAGAGTCCCTGAAGACCTCAAGCGATTCATTAACAATGCAGGTCAGACGAACAGCCCGTTGTTCGGTGATTTGGAGTTTGCCTGATATTAGGCGGATTCATTACAGTAATCTGAATAAGGAGGGAAAATATCAGAATGGCTAATTTCAGATATCAGGTTATCGATTCAAACGGTAAAATGTCTGAAGGCATCATCGAAGCGGCATCTATCGGAGAAGCATCCAGAAGACTTAAGTCCGACGGAAAGTATATTGCAGCTTTGTCCTTGGACAAGGGTAAAGGCATCGGTGCTATGGAAATCGGAAGCCCTAAGCTCAAGACAAAGGACTTGGTTCTTATTTCCAGACAGCTCGCATCACTCTTGTCAGCAGGTATTACAGTTGTAAGATCGCTCGACATGCTTTATCAGCAGCTTGAATCGAAAAAGGCAAGAAAGTGTATCGGAGAAATCTACGAATCAGTACAGAGTGGTAGATCACTTTCCGAAGCATTTGCAGAACAGAAGGGTGTTATACCTAACATCATGATCAGTATGATCTCCGCGGGTGAGGAGTCTGGTCGACTTGATGAGGTTATGGAGAGACTTGCTGAGCACTTCGCTAAGGAAGCTAAGCTCAAGAATAAGATCTCCTCAGCAATGGTATATCCTAAGATCCTTGCGTTCCTCACATTTGCTATCAGCGTCGGTCTCTTGACATTCCTTGTCCCTAAGATCGGTGCAACGATCTACGAACTCGGTGGTGATTTGCCGGCGTTAACAAAGTTCTTGTTGAACTTCTCAGACTCAATCGTACACTTCTGGTACATTTACATTGCAGTAATTGGTCTTGTAATTTACGGTTTCCAGCTTTGGAAGAATTCTGATAAGGGTGCTGAGCAGTGGTCACACATCATGCTCACAATGCCTATTGTCGGTAAGGCAACAAAGATGACTGCTTCCGCAAGATTTACAAGAACTGTTGCTACACTTCTCAAATCAGGTATTTCTGTTCTTCAGGCTGTAGAGATTACAGAGAAGTCCCTTGATAACGTTATTTTGATGAAGAAGTTATCACTGGCACGTATCGAGATCAGAAAAGGTACATCTCTTTCAAGATCAATCAGAGATATTTCTGAATTCCCGCCAATGATCTACGCAATGGTAGCCATCGGCGAGGAGTCAGGTACATTGGATACGATCTTGGAGAAGGCAGCTGACTATTTTGAAGACGAAGCTGATGCAGCAACACAGAAGATGGTTTCTGCGTTGGAGCCTGTTATGATCATCGTAATGGCTATCATCGTCGGCTTGGTTGTAGGCGGTATCGCAATGCCTATCTTCACAATGGCTCAGTGGCTCTTGTAATTTCCGTAAAGTTTGAAAGGAGAATATAAATGGATATTTCATTTGGAAGAGGCGGAAATGAACTGGTTATCGATTGTTCCAGCTCAGACCTTAAGTTAGCTGTCGGGAATTACAATTCCAAGACAGGAACTATAACAATTGAAAAGATGGGTGTTGTCCCGCTCGAGGGTGATGCTATCAACGACGGTGCAGTATCCGATTCATTCGGTATCGTAATGGCTCTTAAGCATGCGATCGCAAGACTCGACATCAGAATGAAGAGCTGCATCCTTACAACAGAAGGTGCTTTTGTACACAGCAGAGACTTAGAGCTTCCTGTTGTTAAAGAAGATCAGCTCAAGGATATGGTTAAGTACGAGATCCTTGGTCAGGGTTCCAACAGAGATATGTCTATTGACTATATGGTTTATGGAACTACAAAGGATGCTGAGACAAATGCAGATAAGCTCCAGGTTAGAGCTACTGCTATTCCTACAGATGTTATTAAGGATTTCAGAGAGTTCTTAAAGAACATGGATCTTTCTCCTGTAGCACTCGATGTTAACCCTAACGCTGTTAGAAAGCTTTTCGAGAACGGTATCATTAATGGAAACGTTAACATCAGACAGTCAACGATCCTTTTGATCGAGCTCTCAAGCAAGACAACAACAGTTACAGTTATGGACAAGGGTTTCCCGGTTCTCTCAAGAAGACTTCAGTTTGGTCACGCAAACATCAGACAGGTTGCAGATTCGATCAAGAAGCTTCAGAACGGTAACCAGCAGTCAAATCTTGCAAGAAGACTTAACATTACTACAGCAGAGGCTGAATCAGGTGTTCCGATCGAAGATATCGATGTATGGAATGAGACAGTTGCAGAGACACCTGCTCTTCAGAGTGCGGTTAACGCATATTTCAAGAGCCTTGTTGACGCAGTATCTCGTACAGCTCAGTTCTCAATCGCTAAGTATCATATTGATGCTATCAGCACATGCTTCCTTTATGGTTCAGGCGCAAATTATAAGAAGATCGATAAGGAACTTGCACGTCAGCTTGGTACTCAGGTTGAAGTTCTTAAGAATCTTAGCACCGTACATGGACCGAAGGATTTCGAGATCAGTCAGTTTGTAAATTGTTGCGGCGCTTTGATCCGCCACGATTAAGGAGGGGTACACGTTATGGCTAAGGCAAACGGAATAAGTAAGAAATTATTGGCAAAGAAGGATATGAACTTCTTTGCTGAGTTTACAGCCAACGCTGCAAAACAGGCTAGAATGCTCGGTTACGGTGTAGCCGTTGGTGTCCTGGTAGTTTTCGTAGTAGTTTTTCTCATCGTCGCATTCTTAATCAGAAATACTCTTATTAAGAATCAGATCAAGGAATTGGAGACACTTCTCGCTAGTCCGGATTATGCGACACTTGAGCAGGAATACGCTTTACTCAAAGAGCAGCTTAATGATATGAACAATTATTATTACGCTCTTACTCAGATGAGAAAGAATGTAGACCTCATCAATCCTGCTCCTACAGATCTTCCTGATGTTATCGCTAAGTGTATTCCTAGTGATTCATACCTTACAAATTACTCTATTACCAATTCTGCATTAGATTTCTCCGGATACACATTCACATATTATAGCCCTGTTGACATGGTTAATATGTTGAATGATAAGGGTGTATTTGCTGCCAGACCCAGCATTACTACTGCCAGAGTAGATTTGAAAGATTCAGTTGGCCCGGATGAACTGATTAACGGAGATATGGTTGAAGCAATAAATAACTACTATACTTTCTCTGTTTCCGGTGCATTGGTAAGCAATGTACACGTATCGATCGCCCGTTATCAGGACGGTGTTGATTCCATCGTTACATTGGGCGGAATCGAGACATTGGATGTAAGAGCCGGAGATTCTTATACAGTTGATGGCATTTCTTCCTACTCATATGCAGGTGTTACATACAGACTTTCAAGAATCATGGTAGATGGTGTTCAGGTTGATGATGCAAGCTTCAATGTCATTCTTGAGAGCAATCAGTATGTTGACGTAGCTCGAGGCAACCATGAAGTCAAGTTCTACTACATGCCTGCTTCTTCTGAAGGCTGATAGTAAGGGAGGAATTAGAAATGAATAATCTTACAGCTAGAGAAAAAGGATTTATGTACGTAATCACACTGTTGATTATCGTTGTTCTCGGTTACTTCTTTGGTATCAGAACCCTTAATAACAAGTATGATGAGTACAAAGCAGAATTACAGTCATTGCAGGAGAGAAAGGCTTATCTCGACCAGCTTAGAGCTAACAATGCCAGCATGGCTACTGAGATCGAGCTTCTTAAGGCTTCCTGCGCAGAGATCGAGTTATCATTTATTGACAATCTCGAGACAGAGTGCCTTGAGCAGTATGTACTTAAGACATTCGAAGATGCAGGTTGCCCTTTCCTGATCGGTGTATCTTCCGCTGATCTGGGTATGCCTTCAGTTTCTTATCCTGACGGTACACCTTCCAAGGATGGTCTCGCATGCATGCAGATCACTGTCAGCTATTCATCCACAGATGGATACACTGTTACACAGTATAACCGTACACCTGACTTCACAAGCGGATCAAAGGTTCCGGTAGTAGATACAATTACTGATCTCAAAGACCAGATGGGTCAGGGTGAGTATGCTAAGAGAAAGGGTTATGATGAATTCATCGCAGCTCTTAAGAAGATCAATGCAGAGAATCCTGATTGCATCAAAGTCAACAGCTTCAACGTTGTTGAGACAGATGGTGTCATGACTCTTAATGCTTCTATTAACTTCTATGGTGCAAGCTTCAGAAACAGATTGTCTGTAGACGACAGCAAGAAGCCTTACACATATTGGTGCGGCGATAAGAACGTTGACACTAAGGGCGGATTTATCGGCTTCCCTTATGTATGCGATAACAAGAACAGCTTGTGGTATGGTACTGTCAACATGAACGCTGATCCTAATGCAACAAAGGCATTTGCAGCTTACTGGGCTAATGCATTGTTCGTACAGCAGTATGCTGAAGCAAATGGAGACATTAAGACTCTTATCAACTTCGGAGCTGAAGCACCTGCAGCTACACCTACGCCTACACCTGCAGCTACATAAAAATATTCTTAGATCACGATTGTGACAAAATTTTGAAAAATTTTGAAAAAACTATTGCAATTGTGAAATAAGGAGTTATAATAAGGCTACAAACTCAAAAACAACTTATACAGGAGGAATCTAAAATGAAGAAGATTCAGAAGTCAAAGAAGGGTTTCACACTCGTAGAAATGGTACTCGTTATTGCAATCATCGTTATCCTTGCTGCAGTTCTTATCATCGGTGTTACACAGTATCTTAACGCTGCAAACAAGGCATCAGAGTCCATCTCTAAGCACAACTCAGCAGTTGATGAAGTTACAGGCGCAATCAACGCTAAGATCCCTGGTCTTGTTGGCTAATTAAAATCTAGTCGGTTCATTAAAGAATTGATTAAACGGATAGCGGAGAACCTAGTTCTCCGCTATTTTTGTATCCCGTTAACAATTTGTGAATAATTTTAACAAATTGTTAACTTTGGTGTTGATATTTAAATAATAAGAAGATATAATACGCATATAGAAAAATCTGGATGATTATCTGATCTTGGAGGGCGTTATGCGTAGAACATATAAACGTTGTAATTCCAAAGGTTTTACTCTTGTCGAAATGATGCTTGTTATAGCTATAATCATAATACTTGCCAGCTCAGTAATATTCGGAGTAAGCGGGTATTTGAATTCTGCTAATAAGGCTGAAGCTGATATTAATCAGCAGTCAAGTGAACTCGTTAGTCACATTGATGCCAGCGAATCATTGTTAGAATATTACGGATTCTGAGGTGACGAATTATGAAGCAAATAGTTAAGCGTAAAAGTCGTAAAGGTTTTACTCTCGTTGAGACCCTCTTGGCAACTTTCATTCTTGTTGTAATTTCCACAATGCTTTTAAACGGCTTTATTACAACAATGGGTTATTCATACCAGACATCGATTTACAATAAATCTGCTGCGAAGAATTATTCTTTGTGTATGTCTCATGCAGGTGCCTGGAGTTTAAAGTCAAATAATTTGGCTGCAGGTCGTGAAGCTTATGCGAAGAATCATTATGCTACTAACAAGGCTACACTGAACTTCATTACAGGTACTGAGTATACTTCATGTGAGTCCCTGTATGTAGGTGTTGAGAGAAAATCCGATCTGTCTCCTACGGTTCCTTCTGCTTTGGCATTCCAGTCAGAGGCTTTTGCTCCGAAGGATGATGATTATGTTGATAACAGAACAGCTATAGTCTATTTCCCTGAGTATTGTGATGACGGTGCATCCGGTCATGTAGGTGAGATCGTTGTTATGATTGATTCTAGTGATTCTGATGATATTCATTATTATTGGGTTGTAGCTGAACCTAATACGGAAGATTCAACTAAAAATCCTTATGATGAGAACAATAAGATTAAGACTGATTTCGATCTCAGTGGTGCTAACATTATTATTGAAGTAGGCACTCATTAATCTAAGGGTTTTGCAATTATTTTCCGGTTGATGCAATTTGCACGGGGGTTATAAAAATGAAAGCAATTAAGAAGAGCAGAAAAGGTTTTACCCTAGTAGAAGTAATGCTGTCAGTAGCGATCATTTGCTTATTGGGCGGCTGTATTGCAAGTCTTTGTATGTCTATCTCGGGTTCTTTTACCACCACGTATAATATTGATGATGCTGCTGACTATGCCATGTTGTATGCGAAGGGATTTGAGAATTCATTCCTTGCAACTACTCAGAAGAGTGGTAATAAGAATGATGTATATACTTGGTACGTTTCAACTACAGAATCCACGGTTCCTACATTGAGAATGACTTCTCCTGCAGAGACTGAAGATGGCGCAGCTGGAAATGAAGCCGTTTTTGATCCCCAGTTCTTGAGCGGTGTAACTGCAGATTATAAGTGGGAAGTCCTTATGTTCTACAAGTGGGATGAAGCATCAGAGAGCGTCCTCTATAGAGTAATTCTTCAGGATAAGTTCAGCGATACTGATTACGTTTACATGTATGAAGGCAGTTTCTGGGTTCCCCGTTACAGTGAGCGCAAGGCAAACAATAAGGCAAACGGAAGATCCATAACATTAGACGGCGCTGTAATGGACGAAACGACATTAGCATCTTATGATATCGATACAACGAGATTCTCTGACGAACAGATGGACGGATCTTACCAGAGCATAATCAAGTATACTTGGGATGCTGATTCCTAATCAGAAAAGTTATTGAAAGATTTAAGCTCTGCAGACTATCTGCAGAGCTTTTTTATTTTGTTCAAAATGGATATATATGCCCAGATTTGATAGAATTACGTAATTAACCCAAAGGAAGATGTAATTATGAAGATTAAAGTCGGTCTTGATATTGGCGGTAGTACAACAAAGATCGTTGGCATGCGGAATGGCAGTATAATTGCCAGTGAGATCGTAAAAGCAGCCGATCCGGTTACATCAGCATTTGGTGCAGTTGGAAAACTGATCAATGACAACTCATTATCAGTTAATGACATAGAGCAGATAAATATTACAGGTGTCGGTGCCGGTTTCACGCAGACACCGATCTTCGGAATAAAGACTGTTGTAGTTGAAGAATTCAAGGCCACCGGTCTTGGCGGATTGTTCCTTTCAGGTCTGGAACATGCAGTAGTTGTCAGCATGGGTACAGGTACGGCATATTTTGAAGCGAATAAAGGTAATGTAAGACACATTATCGGTTCGGGAGTAGGCGGTGGTACTGTCGTTGGTTTAGGTTTGGCAGTTACCGGAACTTCAGATGCAATTAAACTTTCTGATATGGCGACAGAAGGCGACATTTTGAAATGTGACCTTACAATCGGAGATATTACAAAAAATGCCATTACGGGACTTCCTATGGATGCAACAGCTTCAAATTTCGGAAAAGCTGCTGATGATTTGACCAGGGAAGATAAGATGGCAGGAATCTTCAATCTTGTTTATCAGTCCATCGGTACTGTCGCTGTTATGGCATCAAGACAGATCGGCATAAGGGATATCGTTTTTACAGGTCAGCTGACGGATCTGAAAGAGTGCCAGAGATATCTTCTTCCTTTTGAGGAATTGTACAACGTAAATATGATCATTCCTGAGCATGCTGTTTTTGCGACGGCGGTAGGAAGCTGTCTTGCAGAAGGGCAGGAAGAAAAGTGAGCAAAAAGAAGTCTTTGGCTAAGGACCGTGCCTGGGAACTTGATTTCTTAAGAGGAATTGCACTCCTGATGATGCTCTTCATGCATATGTCGTGGGATGTCAGATATGAATTCGGAGTTGATGTTTTTTCTTATCTTGAAAAAGGCTGGTTCTGGTCATTTATACATCCGATAATAGTAGTTCTGTTTGTCAGTGTTTCAGGTATATGTTGTACGTTCTCGAGAAATAATGTAAAGAGAGGACTGAAGCTTCTTGCCGCTACACTGGCACTTGATATCGGAACATTCATTGCTACATATTATGTCGGTATTAATTGTCTTATTATCTTTAATGTGCTTGCAGTTCTCACCTGCGGTATTTTCCTTTATGCTTTGCTCTCATTTATTGAGAAAAAACTTAAGATTAAGTACGATGTCATGAATCTCATCATGGGACTCGTCGGTCTTTACATTGTTATCTGCGGATGCGATATTCACTATATGGATTATTCAACGAATAATCTGGCATTTATTCCTGTAGGATTTTCAATTAAGGGAGCACCATGGATGGCTGATTACATGCCGCTGTTTCCCTGGCTTGGCGTATTCCTGATCGGATGTGCCATAGGAAGACTCTGTTACAAGGATAAGAAGACATTATTTGCAGGCAGAGGAAAAGTAATGAAGGCGGTTTCAAGACCGGTGGAATTCATTGGACGTCATTCACTGATAATATATCTTGCACATCAGCCGATCGTATATGGAATCTTATTCGTGATTTTTCAGATAGTTAATTCAGTAAAATGAAGATTCAGAAGAAGAGCAGGAGAAGAATAGCGCTTAGAATAGTGCTGCTTGTTTTGTTAACGGTGGCATTTGCGGGTGCAATGATCTGCAATAATTTTATTCCCAGAAGTTTTGCAGATTATTACGGCCAGAATATCTTTCCGGCTTTATCTGCTCCAGTCCAGAGCTTTACCATGTTTACACATGTTTCCGTGACGGAAAACATAGTCATATTATTTGTTCCTGCTTTACTGATCGGAGTAATCGTATGGACAGTCGTACTGATAAAAAAGTTTTTGTCACATGGTGCTCTTCTGTATCTGTATAAGTCATACAGGAACCTCATAATAGTTGCTCTGCTTGCAGCAATTATTTTCCAGGCTATGCATGGTATCAATTACAGAAAGACACATGTGGTGGATGAGCTCGAACTCATGCAGAAGGAGCTTGATTTCAAAGATTACTGTGCAACGCTTAAATGGGCATATATGGGAATGGTTGAAGCAAGAAGTCATTTGGGCGAGGACTATAACGGTGTGGCGCACATGAACCAGAGCTTTGAGAATTCTGCCACGCATGCAAATTCGCTCGTTGATGCATTTGGTAGGGAATACGGCATTCCAGTAAGTGAGAATTATCTTCGTGCCAAGCCCGTGTCAATGAGTCACTACTGGAGTTACACTCATATCGTCGGTTTTTACGACATGTTTCTTGGCGAAGTAAATGTGAACACGGATTACATGGATATCATTGAGTTTCCGATCACGTTAACTCACGAGATCTGTCATGCGAAAGGCTATGCAAGCGAGACAGACTGCAATCTTCTGGCTGCACTTGCATGCTGTTCATCTGCCAGAGCTGATTTCCGCTATGCAGGTTACTACGAGATATTCTGGAGCGTTTACCCAATTGCAGAAGAGATTGCTGATGCTACGGGTGAAGCTGTTCCGCAATACTATCAGACTTCAGAGATGGAACCTGTTTACAGGGATATGAGAGCTTCAATCCATTATTGGAAGAATATTGATGATGAGATTGATGCGATATATGAGAAACTTGGCATTAACATTAAAGAAGTCAGTAACGCAACAAACGATGCATTTCTCAAGAGTAACGGAGAGAGCGGCGTTGATTCATATCAGGTTCCTGACAGCAGTTATGTCAGGTTCTATCTTACTTATGTGGACGGGGCAATAAATGCTTGAAGTAATACTTAGAGGTCACGATAAATTCTATCTTGTTTCTGACGTGGTCAGAATGTTCTGCGGCGTTCCCGAAGAACTCAAAGAAGAAGGGAAAGTCATAGCTCCGGAAGGACCGGACATTAAGCTTGTCAACGAGCTCTTTGCTGACGGCCGTTCAGTTACACATTGTGGCAGTAAAGAATATAAATTCAATGGAGAACTTCTAGAGCCCGGACGTGAGATCAGGAGATCTCTTTACATGGCTCTTGCAGATATTACTTCGAAAGATATGCCCTGGGGCTGTCTTACCGGCATCAGACCCACGTTGGTCGCATGGGAAGAAAAAAGTGCAGAAGATCTCATTGTGAAATATTTCGTAAGACCTGACAAAGCAAGACTTGCTTTCGAGACATCAAGAGAAGAACAGCGGTTACTCTCCAAGGTTCCGGAAAACAGCCTGGGCGTTTATGTCGGTGTTCCTTTCTGTCCTTCAAGATGTGAGTACTGCTCATTTATTTCTTCAGATATTTCGTGCCATATGGACAGACTGGTAAATTATGAAGCTGCACTTGAGCGAGAGATAAAGATGATGGCACCGTCTATAAACAGACCGCTGTCTTCGCTGTATGTCGGAGGCGGTACTCCCACTGTTTTCGAAGAGAGAGAATTTGCTGCTCTCCTTGACTGCATCTATTCAAATCTGAAGATAATGCCGGGATGTGAAGTGACGGTCGAGGCAGGAAGACCTGATACGATTACGCCGGGAAAACTTGAAGCCATGAGAGAACACGGCATAACCAGGATCTGCATCAATCCTCAGACGATGAGATCAGAAACGCTGCTCAAGCTCGGGAGAAAGCATACGGCAGAAGATACTGTCGAAGTTTATAGACAGGCATGTGACATGGGATTTGACCTGATCAACATGGATCTTATTGCAGGCCTGCCTTATGAGAATGCAGAAGAACATGTAAGGTCAACCAGGAAACTGATTGGACTCGCACCGGCAAATATTACCGTACATACTCTGTATAAGAAGAGAAGAGCTGCGATGAGCCGTGAGAAAGTAATGGATCTGGAGAAGAGCCGGGGAGAACTGGATGAATGCGTGGCAGAGAGCTACGACCTGCTCCAGGAAGCCGGTTACAGACCCTACTATATGTACAGGCAGAAGGATACAGGACACGGACTTGAGAATACCGGTTTTGCAAAAGGTGACACGGGAAGCATTTACAATGTCGCCATGATGAGCGACTCCAGGGATGTGTTATCGTTTGGTGCGGGCGGAATGAGCAAGCGCTGCTTTGCCCAGGAAGGCGAGCTCTATAAGCACAGAGTAGAGAGATGCCCGACCATCAAGGATGCTTTGGTATATATCGAGAGAGCAGAAGAGATGGCGCAAAAGAAACTTGAATTCTTTGAGATGTGACAAGAAAGAAAAAACGACTGCATCAATCGCAGTCGTTTCTTTTTAAACTGATGGTCGAGGTGACAGGATTCGAACCTGCGACCCCATGCTCCCAAAGCACGTACGCTACCAACTGCGCTACACCTCGATACCTACGGCGGTAATTATATATGTTTTATCGTTTTACTGCAAATGATTAAGGGCGCCAAATTTAGGCGCCCCGTTCTATCCCCGTTATTCTATTTATTTTTTGTATTCCAATATGTCTCCCGGCTGGCAATCCAGTGCCTCGCATATTGCTTCGAGCGTTGAGAATCTGATTGCGGAAATCTTACCGTTCTTCATCTTGGAGAGGTTAACGTTGGATACGCCGACCTTCTCGGATAACTCATTTAATGAAATTTTGCGGTCTGCCATTACTCTGTCTAATCTAAGTATTATCTGTCCCATATCTGCAGCCTCCTCATAATGTCTCGTCAGACTGGATCTGGAGGGTCTTGCCGTAATCCATGATCGTATGGACTACCCAGGTGATAATGCCGCCCAATATTCCAAATGCCATGCCTGTTGTACAGAACAGGGCAGCACTGACAGCGATCATTACAATGGTAACTCTCTTAATTACCTTGTCATTAAATGGTGTGTCCTCCTTGATGATCATGGCAAAGATTCCATTGATGAGTTTCATCATTACGGCGATTACAGCGCACGAGAAGGCTATGATTAAGCATGTGGCGCCATAGGATATGGCGTAAGGGTGGTCATCGATCGCCGCCTGCCATGAAGGAATGTCCGAATGGAGGTTGTCTACATCGAAGGCGCTGATATGGACTATGGCAGATGTTCCCATGCCGTCACCTTCTGAAATGTATCCTGCGTCAATTGCCTGTTCCACGGTAACATCAAATTCCTTGCCCATTGAGAATATGAATATTCCGCCTGCCAGGGCGCAGATGCTTCCAACTATGCAAAGGACAAAAAGGATATTGGATACCGTTTTTCCTACTTTGCAGCTCTTTTTGATCTTGCTGATCTTTACACTTTCTTCCATATAATAAATCTCCTTATCCTCAGGTGAAAAATAGCAGGGGCCCTTGTTCCTGATGGCCATATACTACAACCGCAATTAATCTTTGTCAACAAGTTTTTAACGATAAACATTAATTTTTTCGCTTAAGATAAATAAAAAAGACCCGCACCTTTTACGGGTGCGGGTCTTCTATTAACAGATTATTATCTCTGATTACTTAACGATCTTGAACTTATCGCCGATAATCGGGATTGTGTAGTACTGAGTCTTAGCTGCAGCGATGATTCCCATAATAGCGAAAACAGCTACTGCGATCTCGCAAGCCCAACCTAAGAAAGGAATGCAAGCGAGGATTGCTCCTACGATACAAAGAACGATACCGTTGTTAACGTGACTTTTTACGAAAGGCGATGTCTTCTCAGGTGAGATCAAGAGGCCTAAAAGAAAAAGTAAACCTACATAAGCGAGGATTGAGAACAACTTTGCGTTTGAGGGAAGCTGCTCCGAATAGTTCTGATTGTCTGCCATAATAATTGCTCCTTTACCATATACAGCGTTAGACTTGCGGTATAACATATAAATACCACTTAAGTTATAATATCATATAAACATGAGACGGGAATGAGACATTTTGATTAAAGTTACAAGTTACAAAAGAGACAATATATACACATACGGATTGGGTGCAACCGTTGCGATGGAGTACCTTCTGAAGAACAGGAAGGTCGTAAAGGGAGTTATCCTTCATCCGGGGTTCAGATCGGAAGATACGATTTCAAAGATCAGGGATATCTGCGGAAGCGATATTCCGGTTTCAGTAGAGGAGAAACCGTTTAATATTCTGTCAAAGAAAGACAACTGCTTCGTCATAGTAGTCATTGAGAAGCAGGATGTTCAGATCAGGGACGGAAATCACATGGTCCTTGTCAATCCATCCAACTGCGGCAATCTGGGAACCATCGTAAGGAGCTGTCTCGGATTTGGTGTCGAAGACATTGCGATAGTAGGTAAGACGGCAGCCGATCCTTGTGATCCCAAGACCATCAGGGCATCCATGGGAGCATGCGCGAGCGTGAGGATAGAAGTATTTGGGAATTTTGAGGATTATGCGAAGAGATTTCCTTCAAATAATCTCTACCCGTTTATGCTGGACGGAAGCACAAAACTGCAGGAAACCACCATAAATAAGCCTTTCTCGCTCATTATGGGAAACGAGGCAACGGGTCTTGATCCGGCATTCCAAAACATCGGACAGCCGATCAGGATAGAACATTCGGGTAATATTGACAGTTTAAATATTACAATTGCCGCAAGTATCGGACTTTATGAGGCAACAAAGGCTTGCCAATAAAAATCAATCGTGATACAATTCTTCGGTAATTTGAAGATATAACTCTAAAAAGGAGAAAAAAGATGCCTAATATTAAATCAGCTATCAAGCGTGTAAGCGTTTCCGAGAAGAAGGCTGCTGCCAATAAGAGCAAGAAGAGTGCTATCCGCACAACTGTTAAGAAGGCAAAGGCTGATATCGCTAACGGCGAGAATCTTGATGCTACAATCAAGTCTACACAGAAGGCATTGGA
>Ga0265298_10001404_pt1 | contig 35710 bp, 31 predicted proteins | sample AusTroGonzalo_MG_3_FD_193486 | JGI IMG/M metagenome (GOLD analysis project Ga0265298, IMG submission 193486) | Bovine rumen microbial communities from tropical cattle in Woodstock, Queensland, Australia - Gonzalo_01 | ecosystem: Host-associated > Mammals > Digestive system > Stomach > Rumen ...
TATCTCTGGTCTGTTTAACCAATGTATTTATCCTCCCTGACATCGTACAGTTCGACGAGTTTCCTTGTGTTGTGGATTCTCTTCATCTGTACGATCACCTGTATTGTTTCCTTTATGACATCCATCTGACTTACACCGGATGCAGAGGCTTTTGACTGAAGGGAATCGACTCTTTCCAAAACGGCTTTCGCGTTGTCGGCATGGATTGTCGCCATTCCGCCCGGATGTCCGGTGTTCCACGCCTCAAGCATTGACTGTGCCTGAGCCGGGAATCTGCACTCTCCTACAATCACTCTTGTCGGATTGAATCTCAAGGCTTCGGCAATGGCCTTGTCATATTCGAACTTGTCGTTCACTTTTATTTTCACAAGGTTGTCCTGGCTGAAACGGAGCTCGTCGACATCCTGGACAACGTAAAGTCTGTCCTCCGGATCGATAAGGGTCATCAGACTGTTCATGATGGTTGTCTTACCCGACCCCGTGCCGCCTGATATCAGAATGTTCCTATACGAATCAACGGCATCCTTCAGATATTCGAACTGTCCCTGCGTTATCGTTCCCGACGCTACAAGACTGTACGGGTCAAGAAGTTCTTTTGACGGACGTCTGAAGGCGGCAATGGTCCGGCTTACCGCGGGAGGTCCTATGAAACTACACCTTATGTCAAGAACGGGAATGACGGCAACCAAAGACTGTGCGGATTCGGAATTGAACTTGTTTGAGGAATAGGACGCAAGCATCATGGCAGCCGATTGGAGGCCGCTTTCCGTAAAGGAACACTCCACCCTGGTCGACTTGCCATTGTCTATCCATACAGAACCGTCCGGATTGATGTCGATATCCGTCCAGTCTTCTCTGTTCAGAAGATTCCATAAATCCTTGCCGAGACTGAATCTCACTTCCTCGAGAACTTTCTCCGCACTCAGACCGTTTGCCAATTCTTTTTCTCCTTCAAATAAAAAAGTCTCATTGCATACATATTTTGTACGCACAAAACATCATATCAAGTATAGTATATTTTGAAATACATGCACAAGGGGGTTACTTCGGTTCGTTTTCATCTGCACCGAGCATCTTGTCTTCGAAAAGGTTCAGATACAGAGGATCCTCATCTCCTCCCGAGTAATTGGAGACGACTTTCTCCACACTGTTGTTCACGCAGCGTTCATACCGGGATTCGACGCCTTCCTGTGTTTTCGTCTTTTCTTCCTGTGTCAGTTTCGAAACATCCTTTTCGGCCATACGCGTTGTTACGGACTTGTAGAATTCATCCATTCTCGCTGCCGTTATCTTGGACCCCAGAAGGATGTTGGCAAGAACATTTTCCATTTCCGTGAGCTGTATTCTCAATTGTGTGTTCGTGCAGTCTTCGAACAGAACGTTCCTCACGTATTCGGAAACACCCATGTTCAGACGTTTGGCCTTCATCTGAAGCGTCGCAAGCTCCGATTCGGACATTCTTATGTATAATCTCTTGATCTTTGTCATCAGGCGGTTGTCTTCTCCTCTTTCTCGTATTTCTCAATTTCCTTTGTGATCAGGTCGTAATATTCCAGGGATTCCGTAACCGAAAGGTTCCCGGACTCGCTCGGATAATCGGAAAGCCCAAGGAATTCCAGAAGCTCATCCCTGTCCATGGTTTCGTCGATTTCGTTAAGCTCTGAAACCTCGATCTTGTCAATGGCTTCGACTTCATCCTGGATGAAGTCGTCTTCCGGCTTGTCTTCCGTGGATTCAACCCTTGAGATTTCAACCTGCTCTTCGATTCCGTCGAATCCGAGCAGCAGGTGCCATCCCTCGTCGTCTATGCCGATCCTTCTGTTGTTCTCATCAACAGCCTCGGGATGCGGCTGGTTCTCCTCAAGGGCTTCTGGACTATTGGGCGGAGGAAGAACATTCCCGTTTCTGTCCAGATAAAGCCTGCGGAACCTGTCATCAAGATAATATCTTATCTTCTTGGCTTTGTACGGATGACAGCCTGAAGAGAATATAAGGCAATCGTCATCGGGCATTGTCCTGACTTCCTCGGCCGTCATGAGTTCGCGTCCGACCTGTTCGACATTGAAGGAGTTGCTGTTTCCTGCAATCGCATAAACGTTTCCGCTTGTGCTCATCTTCTTCTGCCGTTTCGTCTCCTTTCCGAGCATGGAGGAAATCTTCTCACATGTCTTCTGTTCGTTTACCCTAAGTATGACCTGATATGCGAAGTTGTCCGTGAAGGTCGCCTCGCTCTGATACAGCTTCTGAAGCTGGTCATATGACTGAATGACGACAGTACAGAGAACTCCGTATCCTGCCGTAAGAGAGAGGGCTTTCTCGACAACCTCCATCTTGCCCATCTGATAGAACTCGTCGAAGACAAGAAGAATCCTGTACGGCGTCTTTCTGAGCTCTCTGGTAAGAAGCGTGATCGACTGTTCATAGAACATCTTCATAAGAGGCATGAGACGGTTCATGGAGGCAAGGGAGACGCACAGGTAAAGGCTTATCGGATGTCTCTTCCCGTTCTCGTCGACGATTCCCTGAACAAAGTCTTCCATGACGAAATCGCTGCGGTCCGTGACTTCCTGAACGTTCGGGTCTGCGATGACATGAAGGTTCGACATCATCGTCGAGACAACGGAAGAAAGCTGTCTGTCTTCACAGCCTGCAAAATAGGTCAGGTCTTTCTGAATCCTCGCGAGGTTGTCTATGTCGTCCTTCATCAGGAACTGCGACGCCTCTTTTTCGATTGAAAGTCTGACTTCTTTTTTCTGCTTGTGTCTGTTTCTGAAGCGCTCCTCCAGATCGGCGGGCATCTCCTGCATTCTCTGTATGTAGTAAAGAGCATTTTCCGCATATTGGCGCAGATATTTCTTTGTTGCGGACTCATCGGGATTCTCGTCTTCTTCATCCTCGTCTTCGGCGGTGGAGATCATGTCGTCGGACATCGGACCGTCCTGCAACGGACGGGACGCTTTGATCTCTTCCTTCGACGCATTGAATATGGAATACACCTGCCTGAATGTCTTTCTCTCCGGAGGTTCGCAATATATGACATATCCGATTACTGCTGAAAGAAGCTTCCTTGCCTCGTTATCCCAGAACGGGTCTTTTGCGTTTGTATTCAACGGTATAAGGATATATGTCAGGTTCTGAATGTCGGGAATCGTCTGCCTTCCTCTTCTGATGGAGAGAAGCGGATTATAATGGATGCTCTCCGCGGGATGCTCCGGTTCAAATTTGAACGTATAGGAAAATCTTGACCTGAAATTCGAGGTTATTCCCCAACCTTCCGATTTCGGGTCAAGAAGAATCATCGATTCATTCCAGTTGAACTGTGTCGGAATGATACACGACACACCTTTTCCTGAACGGGTTGATCCTACAATGAGCGTATGGTTGTTTCCGTTGTGGGCGATAAGGTCTCCGGGCTTGTCAAGGACAACCTCTTTTGCCTGGGGGTTCCACCTTTCCAGCCTTGTTTCGTAATCCTCTCTTGATTCTCCTTTTTTTCTTTTCGGTTTCTTGGCTCTTTCTTCGACAAATACGGCATCGTTCGTTTCCCCCATTACAACACCCGCCTTGTTCAGAAGACCTGATTTCTCCATTTCCTTGCGGGTCATCCACCTTGATGATCCGTGAAGGGTTGTCCTGCGGTTATAGCGGAGACTGGACACTCTGGCTATGACGATGTACATGATATACCAGAACACAAGGGCAATGAAAAACGGTAAGATGAATTCAAACCTGAGTTTTATGTACATGTCGGGAAGATGTCCATGAAAGAACAGATCCAGAAAATCCTTGTATCTCGGAACATACAGGGGAAGGCTTATGCTGCCTATGTTGAGCTTGTATATGTTTACGACTCTGTATATCGATTCCGGAAGTTTTTCAACTGAAAGGCTTACGAAAAAACATTCCGCAGTAAGCCAGACCCAGAATGATACGAGAGCGTTCAGAAGAAGCAGAAGTGTTTTTACCATGTGTTATCCTCTCTGTTTTTTTGTGTTCATGCCGTGCATGAGCTTTCTGATCTTCGAGACATCTATACGGCCTTGCGGGCTGTTTTCGCCGTATTCTTCGTTTATCTCATCTTCCCGAAGATGAATTCTGCCTTTTTCGTCTTTGATCATCATGAGAACCCGTGGCATATCCTCGTCGGGGCGTACAAGCTTGAGAATTTCTCCGATGTACGAAGTATTGCGTTTGTCTATGATCGCATCCTTGATTTCTTCCGGCTGAGCCTGCAGGCTTTCCGCAAATTCAAGGATTCTGAGTTTCTTTTCTATTCCCTTCCCTATGGTCCATGCATAATCATTCGGAGAATAGGTCGCAAGATTCCATTTCACATAACTGTTCAGGCGTTCCGACATCAGCGCCGTGGTATGTTTGTCCTTCTGATTATCAACTCTCCACCTCGGAATTGTTCCGGGGTGTTCCTGGTCAAATTTCGCAAAAGCCAGAATTTTCTTGTCAATTTCACCGAAACCTGTTCTTGTGGCGATTTTTCTGTTGCACCTCAATTCCTCTTCCCATTGTCTCGGTCCCATGAGGTCTGTAAGTATTTCGTTGCAGTTCTTCCTTAATCCGCGTCTTACATATTCTTTCGGTAACCTTGCCAATTCCTTGTCGTTTTGTCTTGAAATGAGAAGATGGATATGGTCGTGATCTGTGTTGTGGTGATTCGCCGCAACCCAATTCAGGGTCTTTGCACCTGTTTTTTTTATTATGTCCTTTGCAATCCTTTCGGAGACGGCATACAGGTCGCAACCGGAATCCTCCGGAGATATGATTATTGAAAACAACGGGTCTGCTCCGATATGCATGAATGCGCCTTCTGTCGAAAGCGGAATCTTGTTTCCGTTTTCGTCAAATGTATAAAGAGGAAAAAGGTCTGAGGCGCTTGACCATTCGGGACAATTGTCTATTGTTGCGGCATGTCTGCTTATATATCCGATCATTCCGCTGTTGTATGATGCATTGTTTATGCCTTTTGATGTATCCGTGTACTTTGCTATCCTGTTGTTCAGTTTGAGCCCTTTTCCGGGAGATGTGTAACGGATGCGCACGGTGCAGCGTCTTTCATAGCTTGCCCTGACAAGAAGAGCCATATTTGATTGGTGTTTGCTTTTCTTCGGAGAAGATCCTGTGCCTTTTCCTGTGATTTCATCTCCGGAAAGCGTAACGGTGGTTGTCCATACTGCCCTGTCTCTCTTTCCCCTGCGGACAGGCGCTCCGCCCTCTTCTTTGTGTCGTGTGTGCTTGATCACGAAAGTCGGTTCGCGGAAGGTTTTTCTCAAAACCTCCGCTTTGACTCTTTTGTTCGGGATCCTTTTCACACTCCTTCCCATCAGATCTATGCCGTCTGAAAGGTCGACGCCATCTGAAAGACGTATTCCGGAGCCGGAGATGATGATGTCTTTCATTTTCCGTCCCTCGCGATATGCGTCAGCTGATATGAATCGACACAGAAATTGACAAGAGCGGATCCTCCGTTGTTTTGCTTTATGAAATAATCTCTCTTTCTTGTTGCGTTTCCGATGATTTTTATTTCTTCATCGGTTATTCCGAGGCCTTTGTATCCCTCGACGAGTTTTGTTGCCCCTTCTCCCTTGAGATCGGGGTTTGCGAGATAGATCTTCGTATAACAGGATGTGAGAAACTCTTCAGGGTCGTCTATGTCGTTGATGTTCTGGATTGCCATAACGACAAACACCCTCTTCTTTCTCAGGGTTTTGAGCCATTCCTTGATCTTGTTTCTGAATACTTTATGTCTCAAGAACAGCCACGCCTCATCCATAACAAGCAGGGTCGGATGCAGATCCTGAAGCTGATGGTCGATTCCGTTTTCGTCTGTATATCTTGCATCGAAAAGCTCGTCCATTCTCGAGAATATGAAATGCAATGCAGGCAGAACGGCCATGTCTCCCATGTTCATAAGGGCGTTCATTTCAATCATCGTCTTCGGTTTGAACGAGTCGTTGTTGAATGAATCTGTTTCTCCTCCGAAAAGTCTTGCAAGGTTTTCGTTGCTCAGGATTTTCCTGAGAGCGGGGATTGCGGGACATTCGGGATAGCGGCCGTTGAGCTTTTCGACGAATCTTTCAAGTGTCGGCGGTCTGTCATCCCAGTTTTCACAGACTTCTCTGATTGCCTTGCTGGTGTCGGCGTTTACCTCCGTTCCTGTTGATTCTACAGCAAGCTCAAGCCATGCCATGGCCTCTTCCGGCTTTGTCAGGATTCTTGCCAGGGGCATGAAACTGAGAGGGGAATCGTCTGCGCCGGGAACATATATTGCTGCGTCTCCGCTTCTTTCACAGACGTTTCTGAAGCTTTGGTCTTTATCAAAGAGAATGACACGGCTTCCGGGATATCTTGCCCATTGGCTTCCCATAAGCGCAAGGAATACCGACTTTCCTCCTCCTGTTGATCCGACAATGAATGTATGGCCGATATCATCCTTGTCTCCGTTGAGGTTGAGGTAGAAAGGCTCCTGTGTGGGAAGACGTCCTGTCATGTGTGGCCACCCTACGTGTACAAGCGATTCAAGGTAGTAGTTTGTGGGACATCCGTGATAGAGTGTCGTAAACGGGACTATGTGACTCAGATTCGTGGCCGTGACAAGGGGTCTTCTTCTTCCGGAAATGCTGTCTCCTGCAAACGAGGACTGCCACGCCTGGAAATTGGAGTATACGGTTTCTTCTATGGCATCAAATCCGAACGCCGTGAGATTGTCGTGAATCAGCTGTATTTTCTTGGAAAGTGCTCCGATGTCTTCATCCCATACAGTTATGGTGCTTGTCATCTCGCCGAGGCTTTCACCGTGGGCAAGGTCGACAAGAACATCCTCCATGGCCTGGGCGTCTACAGAGGCCTGTGTGTCGATGTTCTGAGACTGCTGCCCTGATGTCTGCTCATACATCGTGGAAGACCAGCTTTTCATGCTCGCCTTGTATTTCTGTCTGAGTTTTTTTGCCTTGGCCTGGGATTCCTTGTTGTTGTTCGGAATCCATCTCGTGGTCCACCTGAAAGGAAACGAAAGAGTCAGGACACTTGAGAGAATGCCGGAATATGTTGCGGACGGAAAATCGTTTATGGTCATAACCTGTACATATTTGTGGCCGATTCTCATGGGTTTTCCTTTCTGTACCGCAAGAGTCGAGACAAATTCGGAAAATTCCCGCATGCCGTCTTTCGGACATTTCCAAAGACGATATTCCATGTTCGTGCAGTATTTGATAAATGTCATGATGTTGTGCTCTGCGGGCGGGTCCATTCCGTTTTCATCGCTGCATTGAAGCGGAACGGGATTGGATCCGGAAGTTCTTATTGCGCCTTCGAACTCTCGGAACACCTGTTCTGCCTTTGATCTTGAATCGGGGCTTATACCTTCCTCGGAAACCTTCACCTCAACCTTGCAGCAACAATAGTTGACGCTTACAATGTTCCTGTCTGCGTCGGAGAACATATCCTCTCTGTAGTCTTCGACTTCGCGGTCTCCTCCTTTCATTGCAAAGGCACCCGTAGCCTTCTCGTCGAGAGTCATCTTCATGGGGACTCTGTGGGTACAGAACCAATATGTCACCTTGAGGTCTTTCTGCCCGTCCGGGCGGCGCTGATAGTGCTGTGCAATGTAATCCGTACATTCCTGCTGCTTGACGGGGGACATGGAAACGTCCGGAAACATTACGTTCCAGACTTTTATAAGACCCCAGTCTTTCGTAAGTATTGTTCCGTCGGGATAAAGCTCCTGATATGGAAGCGCCTGTGCAACGGTCTCTGCCACAGACTTGATTTTCCCTTTCAGTCCGAAATTCATTTATTTTCTCCTTTTTTTTGACCGGTTGTGTATTATGGTTCAAGAGATGTCTTTTCTCTCATGGATTCCAGGAAATACGCTACCCAGTATTCGTCTTTCTCAAATTTGATTTTGAGGAAAAGATGCCATGCAAGAGCACATGGAATAAGTTCCCAAAGCCATCCTGTCACAAGAAGCAACAGAATTGCCACGCCATATGGCGGAATGATATACGAGGCCGGGGCCCCCATCTGGTATATATGCTTTGTGAGAGCTTTTGCGAATGGTGAAGTCATTTCTTTTCTCCTTTAGATATGAATATTGAATGCCCAAAAGACCACGGAGGCTCCGGTTACCGCAACGATAAAATGAATGAGGAATCTCATGAAAACCTTTCGGACTTCTCCAACTGATCCGGAAGCGTCGTTCATTATGATCGCGTGGAACAGCTCTATTCCGAGGCGGAACGTCATGAGGATACCGCCGACTACTCCGATAATAATCTCTCCGTAGAACTTAAACATTCCTGCAAACGGATTTTTAAATGTCGCTGTTCCTAAAACATTTGATATGTTCTCTCCCCCGTTCAGGGTGTCAGACGAAGCGTAGTCTGTTATCTGTATTCCTGACGAGTTGCTGTCGGCAAAAGCGCCGATGTTAATAAAGGCCACGAAAATAAAGAGGGTTATGAAAATTTTCTTTGTCATGTGACACCTCCTGTATATGAGAGCAGGCGGGAATCGAACCCGCCTTGCCCGCCTTTCGGTTTACTCTCAGTTGACAAGAGCGCTGCTGACGGCGCTGATGTTCTTCAGGAAAACGTTTGATGCAGAATCTCCGCTGCCGACGCTTGACGGAAGGACGTATGTTGCAATGAGCAGATATCCGCCGAGGAAAATAACTCCGAAAATAAGCTGGATAACAGCCTTTCTCATTGCATTGGGGTCGTCACTCTGCGTGCGGACGGCGTGAAAGACGTCGATTCCACCCTTGACGAGGAGGAATCCTCCTCCGAGAATTCCGATCACGAAGACCAGAACCTTTCCGAAAACGGTCTGGATGAAATCCATTCCATCATCAGTGCTACCTGCACCGGTTGTTCCTGTTGCTGCTGCAAACAGGGGTGTGACCATTGCAACGAGAAGCATTGCAATAACGAAGAAACGTTTCTTTGACATAGTTAATTTTCTCCTTTTCTTATGTCCAGAAATTCACTTATCCACAAAAGCCACGAAGGGATTTCGTCGAATGTTACCAACGGCACCATGCGACAGTGGATATATTCTCTTCCTATAAGCCCGAAGTACCTGGAGTCGAAACTTTTCTCGTGGGTACCTCTGACTTCATACAATCCGTCTTGAATCGACACAACTCTTTTCATGAGATGTGTGGTGTTGTTGACCCCGAACATTTCCGGCGTTAACGGATTGTCGATCTCCACATAGTCCCCGACTTTTATGTTCCATGCCGGAATTCTGAGATAGAACCCATACGGAAGCGACGGGGTATAGTTGAAAGGAATAAGACAGATAAGCAACGCACAAAATGCAGTTACTGCCAACAGTCTCAGAAAAAGACGTAGCGCGTATCTCAGGGTTCCGTCTTTCTTCATTTCTTTCCCTTCAGTTTCGAAAGATAGACGCAGCAATCCGGGTCCATCATCTCAACAGGAAATGATTCGGATTTCAGAACAGCCTGTGTGGAGAGCTGCAGGCGCTCCGTCCTCTGAACCAATGTCTCATTCCTCAGGGTAAGCCAATCGATGTCCTTGTCGAGTTTGGCAAGCCCTTTCTCTATCCTGCGGCGGGTAAAAGGTTTCTTTATATACCCCGCCTCAATTGCCAGATGCTCCCTGCTTACCCCTTTGGGAAAGAAGGGAATGCGCTTGAGGAGATCCTCTTTTCTCACTTTCTTCTTCCTCCGCGCATAAGCTGTTGCGGCTTTCTGGCCTTCTTTTTGTTCACATCTTCCTTTTGCCTGAGCATCTCCTGTCTGAAATCATCTCCGGCCTTCGGGGTCGGGAAAAAACTCGAAAAAGGAAGAATCGTCTTGAATTTCTCGTCGCAGATCTTCTTCAGATCTTCGGGAATAACGCTCGCTCCGCCGAGACCTTCAAGCACTCCGACCGCTTCCACACTTTCGAGCTCGTCCGAAATGATCTGAAGCATCGTGTCTGAAAAATACTTCGTCTTCACGGAAAGCGATGTCGCACTGCCTTCCGGAATCATCGCTGTGATTCCTTCGGCCTGAATCCCGAACTGCTCGGCAATATAGCATCCGTAGTCGACAAGCCTTGAACAGAAATCAAGAGATTCCTTACCCGTCATCCCCATGAAAGATGCTTTGCGCAAATCGCAGAAAACAATCAGACTCTTAACCTTTTGTCTCATCTGCCTGGCTCCTCTTTTCATGGACGGATTCCTTGATGTGTGTTATTCCCCTCGCCTGTTCCGCGGATTTCGCCTGAATGTTTCCGAACTCCTTCTCATATTCGCGAAGCATCGAAACAGTTGTCCTGATTTCCGTGGTGGTTCCCGGCAATCTGAAAGAAACCAGGGGATTTTCCGGACTTATCTTCTCTCTCTCGCCGGAAGAAGTAAAAATTCCTCTTCTTTCGCTTTTGTTGAGCCTGTGCTGCTCTCTGAACGACAGAGTCTTATACCAATCGATATGTTCAAGATCCTCGATGCTCTTGCATTCCATCGGAAGCAGGCCTCTCTGTGTCCTGATTGCGGCAATCATCTTGAAGGTGCCGTTTTTCTTCTTGGCAAATCCCGCATGTCTGAGGAGATCCTTTGAAAGAAGTGAAGCTTTCTTTATGTCCTTGAAATTCGAGATCCCGTTTTTCCTGAACTCCAACTCAAGGTTTTCGAGACATTCCATAGCTTCGGCTTCATCGCAGAACATAAGATATCCGCTTTTTGAAATCCCCGCAGACAAAACCTTCGGCCTTGTGGGAACCGCAACTTTTCTTCCGTCTTTGTCGTATATCTTGAATGCAAACGGAACACACATTACGGTTTTGCCTTTCTTCATGGGTCTGTCTGATGTGAATTCGGCATACGAAAGTTCCATGTTCTCTCCTTACTATGAAGCTATCATATCATATTTTGAAATACGCAACAAGGGTTTGTACGCACATTTTTAAACCACATGGTTGAACTCATTGCCTTCCCATAAAGGACAGAAGGATTTTCACCTGCTTGTCGAATGCTTTTATTCCGTTGTCAATTCTTCTTTCCTTTTCTTCCTTCGAGACTTTTCCTCCTTCGTGGAAGAAGGTTTGGTCGATGACTGCATCCGCATAGTTTCTTTCATCCGGTTTTTCTTTGAATCCTACTCTTTCTATAATATTGTTCCATGTCGGAGTCACTCCGTTTTTCTTCGATTTGTTCAGAAGGAACAGCCAGTTGTCCCACAGCTTCGCGGGACCTCCGGCGGAATAAAGGCGGTTTTCGTATCCGGGAACATATGACAGGGGTCTTGTTGTAAGGGTTATTCCCCCTGCAAGACCGTCGTCAAAAGAGACTTTCAGATCTTCATTTTCTTTCGTATGAGCGGTTCTGAGTTTTTTCAGCGCGCTTTCTGCAATTTCGGAAATACAGGTGTTCCTGCAGGTTTCAACTATTTCGTCCTGGGCATCTGTCTTTGCTTTCGTTATCATATCGTAATAGCCGCCGAAATCATCTCCTTTTATACCCTTCTCTATGAGACAACCGGAAACGGGGCTGAACACTTCAATTGTGGCAAGACATATACCGCTCATCATTTTCATGTCGTTCTCCGAAACGGTCCCCGTATTCACCCATGAAAGGTCGAGGTCTGCATATTTTTCCGCCATCTCCTTCATGTAGTTTCTGGAAAGTCTGAGTTTTGCCTTGTCGCTCACATCGCGGCCTTCATTGAATGCGGCATCGGGAGAAGCCCATCTCAACACGAGAAGATCATGTTCCACCTCAGGATCTCCCGCATCCATCTTTGCGGCAACGTCTTCCGCCTGTCTGGCATCAAACCACGGGTTTATTGATTCGGAAACGGTCTTCAGGTGATTTTTTGCTGTTTCGAGCTCTTCTTGCGCCAAGGTGTCTACTCCGTCCTGCTTGCATGCAAGGTGTCTTCTGTAACAATCAAGGGCAGCTTCGATTTCCTCTTTCTGTCTGTCGGCATCCATGCTGTACTGGGGTATCTGTTTGTCTGAATTCGTAACAGGCGGCAACATCTTCAACAGTGTGTTTTCCGCTTTCCTCTTTGCAAGGGCAATAAACTCATCGCTTTCTCCGGCCCTGTCTTCCGGAAGGGCTTTCGCGGAGACCAGAAGTCTGCTGACTTCTTCAAAGTCTTTCAGGCTCTTGTCAGAAAGAACCAGATTGTCTGCAAAATCCATAATCGGACTTGTGTTCAGCGTGGCCAGGGGCTTGAACCTCTGATAGAATGAGTAGTTGTTCGTTTTTTCGGTTTCAGGAACATTTTTGTCAAAATTCTTGTAAACGGAAGAAAGCGTCTTCGCAATTGTGTTTCTGATAATCGACGGCATGAATACGGCACATGCGAAATCTTCCGCTTTGTCAGGAACAATCTCCACGCCTTTTGCCTTGTTCATGAAATGCTCGAGCTGTTTTCTGAAAGACTCACTTGAAACAAGTCCTTGCGGTCTGTCAAGAATTTCCTTGTCGTTTATCATCTCGGTCGCTTTTTTCAAGACGGCATCGGTGAGCATCGCGCTTCCCATGATGTTTGTCTCTCTTGCAGCGAACACAAGGGCTTCCGTATAATTCATTTCCGGAAGATCCGGAGAAAACACTCTTTTCGTCACAAGGGACGAAACACTTTCTTTCAGGATGTCGAAATACTGTCTTGCTCTTGTGATTTCAAGATTCTTCCGTTTTTCCGTCTCGGTTTTCACGATGGCCTTGTATTCTTCTTCCCATGGTTCGAACCCCTGGAAGATATCCATGAATATCGAAAGTCTTTCCGGTTTTCCCTCGGAAAAAAGGCTTTCCACTTTGTCCTTCAGGGAAAGAAGGGCAAGGTCCGCACTTTTTTCTTCCAGTTTTTCCGGCTTCCCCGTGTCTTTGTTGATGACATACGGATACATGGATGGTTTGTATCCGCAGCTCTCACAAAACCTGCAGCTGATTTCCTTCCAATCCTCATCAGCCGGACTCTTGGACATTATTTTCTTTATATGTTTCTCAAGCGCGTCCCTGTCTTTCAGCGTGTTTGCCCTTGAACTGCGGGAAACATTCGACAGGAAGGATTTGATTCCTTCCGCTGTCCTCTCTGTTGCGGAAGATTCTATTCTGTAGAACATGTCCTCGCTTATCTCGGCATCGGAAATGTTCTTGACAAGATCATCTATGATTTCATTCGAGTCAAGAATCGCCGAAATGTTTGTGTAGAGCCTTTCCCTGAGGCTTCTGCAGGACTCAAGGTTTTTCGCGACTTCGATCGCAACCGGGTGTTTGGCGGGAAGAAGCTCTACCGGACAGGACTCAAGTTTTGAAACCGCGGAATCAAGGACAAACCATGTGGTCAGCAGATCTTTAAGGCTGGATCCGGCAACTCTTCTGTGAATGATCGGAGTGACATTCTGAACGGCGCTTTTCTTCACCGCATCCTGGAACCATGACGGTCCGTCAATATGGTCAAGCTCCTTACTATCCTCTTTCAGGCCACACAATACCCTGCCCGCTGTAATGATGTTGTCCTGGATTTTATTCCTCCCGAGATACAGCTGATGGGCAGTCTGATACATGCCATAATAAACCCGCTTTACATCTTTACCATTATCTTCGTATTTTCTCGGATCAAAAACCTGTCCGAGACCGGATGCCGGCAAGTTCACATATTTTTCATTTTCATCGGTTTCTTTGCTTACCTTGAGTTTTGCTGTTTTTGTAAAAACCTCTTCTGCCTTCTTTGCCGCTTCAAGAGCCTCCTTTGCGGTCTTTGATTCTATTCCCGAATATGCGTTGAGGATTTTTACGGCATTGGACGGTTCTTCCGAAAGAACTCTGAGTTTTTCATTCGCCTCTTTTCCGAGTATCTCCGAGATTTCCTTGACCTCGCGGACGAACCTGTCGTCCCATCCCTGAATCGAATCAACCCCGTCAATGCTCGCCACAAATTTCATCATGTTTTCGAGTTTTTCAATGGAACCCAGGTCAACATAGGTCAATACTCTGTTTTCTTCGTGGGAGGCCGAGAATGTCAACCCTTCAAAGGCCCTTATGCTTCCGGAGCCGAACATGTTCGTAATAATATTCCTGAGCCTGACAAAAGGCTTGTCCGAGACGGCGTCGCCGATGTTTTCTGCAACGTTCTTAAAGGCTTCGACTGCATCCTTCGGCATTTCCGCTCCGAAAACCGCTTCGAACAGGGGGTTGTTTGCAATGTCATAAAGACTTCTGGCAATAAAATCTGCACCTTCTATGCTTATCTTGTCTCCGTTAAGAATGTCGGAGCACCTGTTTACAAGCTCCTGATATTTTCTTCCTGCATATGTGGGAGAAGACGTATTCCGTTTCAGTTCTGCAATGTGTTTGCGTTCTTTGTTCTCCCGACCTTCGTTTTCCGCCTGCTTCTCAAGGTCCTCGTCTTCAAAATCGCTCATTACGCTGTCTATCTGTCCAAGTCCCTTGGTGACTCTTGCGGCCATTATCGCATTGGTTTTCTCCGTATCAAGTTCATCGAAAAGAACCGTGATACCGGTTTTCATCATATCAATATAGGCTTTTACGAGATTTTTTTCTTTTGTTTCGGGAAAGTCCACAAAGGTGTTCGCCGCATCTTCACGACAAAGCAGAAACTCGGCAAGGACTGTCTTTATTGCCATTTTCTTTGCGTTGTCGTCTTCACGGGTCCCCTTTTCGTTGTTTTTGATTGCCATGGTGTTCCTCTGTTTCAATGTTTGCTATATAATAGCATATATTGCAATTGATGCGAAAACCAAAATCATTTGAAAAAAAGAGGTTTTATGAAAAGGATATTGATCATTGTGTTGATGCTGTTTACCTGTCTGGGCATTCTTTCTGCACAGGACATAGTGACTGCCGATCTCGAGAACATGCATCCGGAAGACAAGCTCGCATATCTGTTTTTCTACGGGCACGAGGCTATCGCAGAGGATGTCTGTGTGGGCTGTTTTCTTGTGTTTGACGAAGACATGAACTATATCGGCGGCTGGCGTACAAGCAGGACTCCTGCAGATTTTACATCGAACATCCCTTCGAATGCCGTCTCTACCGCACAGGCGGTTCCTACGTCCGTGGCGAAAATGATGTGTGAGGTTATTCCGGATTCCGAAACTGCTGCAAAACTTTCAATTGTTGAAGACCCCGCGGTTTACGTTGTATGTATCTTTATTCCTGAAGAGGATATGGTCGTAAGCAATCTGTCTTTCAGTTTCGGGGAAAGGCTTCTGACGGATGAAATCGTACGCCACGGGCTCAATAAAGAGGAGTTTTTGAATTTCATGGCAAGTCTTGATACTCCTGTAACACTTGAAATGATGGTCGAGACCATGTATCGGGGAGGTGCGACTGCAAGGGAAATCGTCCTTGAGGGAATGGGTCTGATGGAACAGGCGAAACATCCGGAAGACAATACCGCAAAGATAATGGGTGTCGTGACACGCATTATTTTTGTTGCATTGCTCGTAGGAGCCACCCTTACCGTTGTTCTGCTTCTTTATTTCTCAATCGCAAAGAAGAGAATGCAGAAACTGGAGCGCAAGGCCCTTATGGAAGAGCATAACAAAAACCTGTAAGCTTTTTGCTTGAAACAAACAAAACCCCTGAGAAAGACAATTCTCGGGGGGTGTTTTTTTGTATGATGCTTCAACCCGCGCATCCCAAGGGGATGCGATAATCAGATACCACGGTATAAACGGGATAGAAAGGCTAAAACTATCTCTTAAGACATCGGATATGCGTTTCCGGTATCTCTTTCAGACAATTGTGCTGTATTCTGTACGCCCAGCTGCACATAAGGCGAAATTCTTCCTCGATGTTCCTTTTTTCAAAGAAGTATTCTTCCTTCCAATGCTTTTTCAGATCTCCGAACTCCGTCACAACCGTATGATCGTTCACAGCCTCAATTAACTGCCACCCTTCGGGAATCTCTCCGGGTGTACAGACACCTTTGTTCACCAGATAAAATCTTTGTCTTCCAAGGCCTGTTTCTGGATGAATCCGAAAGCTCTTTTTTCTGTCTGCGAGAAAGTCGTTTCTCGACGTCTTGCATTCAATAAGAGCCGTCATATTCTCGCTCATTCCCAAAGCATCCGGCATCTCTGTCCTGAATCCGGGTTCGCAAAGAATATACGGGTATCCCATACGCTTGAGAATCTGGGCTGCCAGAACAACAAGTTGTTTGTGCGTAAGGGGACTGTTTACCACGTGTTCTTCTTTGTGACAGAACCGTATACGGACATGAAACACGGAGAGCAAAGCTGTCCGGCCCCTTCTATATAATGGTTCCTGTGCTGAATCGGGGTGTCTTTCGTATATTCTGTGTCGTTTCCGCAAAACACACAACAGTCCTTGTTTTTCAATGTTTTGTCTTCCATTACTCTCTCCGTTTTTCAAGGCTTTAAAAAGCCCCGGGCAAAAGCCCGAGGCTAAACGTCAGTCTATCTCCGCGTCGACGTAGAATCCCTTGTGCTCTGCAGGCACAAATCCGGGCCATCTGTCGAGGCCGGGGAAATGGGAGTACATGTACTCGCAATCGGATGCGTAACTGTAGAGACCGATCTGTCTGTCTGCGTTGGATGCGACATCTCCGTAGGACGAGACTCTGACGAGGTCATAGTCCGGGTTCTGGTACCAGTTGACGGGGGTTTCATCAGGATCGTCTACAATCCAGTCCTTGCCCTCGAATTCCTCGTGGTTTCCGAACCAATAGTTCATAGGTGTTGTGTTGACATTCTCTGTGAAAATGAACTCGTCATAGTTGTCGGCATTCTGGAAGTTCGCAGCCAGGGCGATATATGCCGCATAGGATGCGATGTTCTCTCTGATCATACCGTAGTTTGTGTTGCCGGTAATAATAATTGAATCAGCCTTATCGGGGTTCTGTCCAAAACAGAGAATTCCTGCTGCCATTGACAGATAGTGACCTGACTCGGTTCCGTGCCAGCTGGTCGTTGTGCTGAATACGTCTCCGAAATTCTCACAATCTGAAACGGTAAGACTTCCTGATGTGGCTGTTGCTGCGGGACTGAGGAATCCTGCGATTCCGCCGACTTTGAGCTCTGCTGTAACATCAGCATAGTTCTCACATCCTGAAATCAGGGCTGTTGCCTCTGATCCGCTGCCGTAGTAGCGTCCGATGATTCCTCCGACTGCATCGTTTCCGAAGACAAGAGGTACACCGGTCAGAGTGGCGACTGATCTGAGATTTGTAAGTGTGAGCTCTTCTCCGACAGCATATCCGACGAATGCACCCACACTGTCTCCGCTGTGAGTCTCGTCGTCGACGATCAGGACGTCCTCAATGGTCAAATCGCGAATGACTGCGTTCTCGACACATCCGAACAGACCATAGGAGTATTTACCCTCCTTGCCGCTCTTGTACTCAAAATCGGGATCGTAATCAACGTTTGTGAGACCTCTGATAGTCTTCTCGTTTCCGTCGTAAGTTCCCTTGAAGTAGTGAGACGGAGTAACAACCCTGTATCCACCTTCTCCAATCGGGGTCCATGTATCGTAACGGAGATCGATGTCTGCAACCTGTCTGAAGCAAAGATCCTCTGTATCGAATCCGGCATTTACGCGGGCGGCAAGATATCTGAGATCAAACTCACTTGCAATAAGATACGGATACTGGTTGTTTCCGATACCACCACTGAACTCTCTTTCTGAATATCCTCTTTCACCTGTAGTGAACCTGAGGTGGTCCTGGTCGGTGAAAATGCGAACATCCTGTCCCAGAGTGAACTTCTTGGGTGTGATCATCTTTCCATTGAACTGTATCTCAAGGTCTGTGTTTGCGATGTGAATGTCGTCAACGACAAAATTCTTCGTCAGCTTTACAACAGTGTCGTCAAGATTCAGAAGAGCCTGAACGTCTGCAACGGCAGTGCCGTCTGCCTTTACGGCAATACCCTCAAATTCAACAACAAATGTGCTGAAGTGTGTGATGTGCATTGAAAGCTCTCCGGTCTCTGAGTCATAGACATAAGAACAGCCGGCAACACCCTGGATGTCAACGCCGTTGTATTTTACTTTGACGTTGTTTCCGAGACCTCTCTCGATGTATGTGACAACATCAATGCTTGCATCTTCTACATCTACCTTTTCTCCGTCTCCGAGAAGATTGAGATCAAGGGCAGCTACTGCAGAGTAGTCGTCATTGAAGACAAAGCCGGGAGTTGATTCATCGGGAGAACCTGCAAGAGTTGTAATCGTTGCAGTAAGAACATAGTCCACGCCCTCTTCTCCTTCGATTTCAGAGTTGAACAGAACTGTTGTTGCGGATGCATGACCCTCGGATGTGTCGGGAGATGCGGGAAGAACAATTTTCTTGCCTGCCTCAACAGATCCTGTACCGGCCATCTCTGAAAGAGAATAGCTGTCAACAACAACACCATATGTCTCGTCTCCGAGAACATTGATGAAACCTGAAATCTCATAAGTAACACCCTGGCCGACGATAAGAAGAAGCTCATCCTCTCCGACCTTTACGATAGGACCGCTGTAAGAAATGTTCGGGGTGTAAACCTCAAATGTCAGAAGATGTGCGCCGACATCCAGTTCTATGAAGTCGAAACCGAAAGCTACAAAGCGGATCTCATCTTCTGTTTGCTGTTCGACAAAGTCGACTGTATCGTAAATCAGATCATCGCCGTCGTAAATTTTCATTCTGAATCCCGCATCCACGTTGAACTGAGATGTAAGGAACAGAATTTCGTCTGCTTCAATTCCTGTGCCGGGCATTCCCTGTCCCTTGTACAGTGTGATGGCAAGGCTTGTATCAGAATCAACTGTTACAACTGTTCCACCGCCGTCTGTATAGACAGGAAGCTGCTCGTCCTCGGGGTCATAGACATCTGCAAATCCGACGAAATGGAAAACCCAGCCGCCCTTTGAAAAACTCCCAAGATCGGCGCCTGTGAGACCGGGGATATTCTCTCCCTTGACGGGAGTGAGCTCTGTCTTCTGTCCCGTGATGAAGGCTCCGTCGGTCTTGAGTGCGATATAATACCAATACAGGTTATCGACAACAACCGAAGGACTGTCTCCATCTGCGATAAGATCCTTTGCTGCGGCATCTGTAACCATGACTTTGGCGGTCTTGTCCTGTGCCTGTCCAAGGTTCTGGCTTGTGACTTCGTTGTTACATGAGGCCAGAAGACCTACTATGCACAACGAGATTGTAAGAAAGGTGATAAATTTTCTCATCTTGCTTTTCTCCTATAAATTATCAAGTTCGATCAAAACTGTGGCGACACAGTTCTACTTCTCAATATAGTTCCGCCATTTGTTGCAATCTGCATTCTTATCGTGCAGGTTTCGTCGCAAACAAAGACATAACTTCCACTTTCCTGTTGCTCTGCGTTTCTGTAACTTCCGTTCTCGGTTTTGTATTGGCAGATTGTTATGTAGTCTGTCGGGCTTATATCCGTAGGTATGAAAGTGACGGTAAACACGTTACCTTCGACTGTTACATCCATAACACCGCAGGCCTTGGGCGGTCCCGCGGGGACCTCTACGGTTCCTATTCCAATGTTTATGATATTGCTTTCCGGTTCGGGGACTTCTTCTGAACAGTTACAGACATAACACTCCCTGACCATATGGAGGTGGTCCTCGCATATGTGCCACTCGCTCATGTCGTGTTCTTCGTATCTTGTTTTCTCCCCGCAAACACACTGAAGCCAATGGCCTTCGGAATCAAACTGCCAATCACTCTTATGGTCTCCGGACGGATATACGTGATGATGGTCTTCCATATCCACTTCAAAACCACAAACAAGACAGTGGATTTTGTCGTCTACGATTTCGGAGAACACATGTTCGCCTTCGTCGAAGATGCCGTTACATCTTGAACAATTGTGATAATGTGTGTATTCGGAGAAGTGCCATTCGTCAATTATGTCGTGTCCAAGAGCCGGTATCACAACAGGGGCGTCAATCGGATAAAGACACTTTTCATCCTTGAACAGTTCTTCACAAATCACGCATTCGTAGTAGGATTCATATCCGTCGTCTGTACATGTGGGGTTCTTCCCTTTGTGCAATTCGGGTTCATGGATCAGGGTGTGTGTGACATCCTCCGGACTTCCGCCTTCTGTTATTGCCTCAAGCACCAGGAAGTCGATTCTATGAGGATTTGAGACTGTTCCTCCTGTAATCTCGAACACGGCCTCCGGATTCTTGGCGATGTCGTTTCCGAATGTCATGTCTCCGCCGCGGATCTGGGTTTCCGAACCGGATTTCATTGTTGTGTTTCTTACAAATACAACAGAGTTGTCGCCGGAAACATCGAACGTAGTGAAGGTTCCGAGTTCAAGCGCCGTTGTTTCGAAATGTCCTCCGGAGATTATCACGGATGCGGGGGCGGTTTCAGATCCTTCGGCCTTGACTGACCTGCTGTTTACGGTACCGCCCGTAATCTCGATACAACTGTTGTTGATACCGATATCGCCTGTAAAATGACCGGATGAGAATTCAACGTCCGAGTCCGTTGCATCAAGCAGCACGGGATTCGGTCTCCCGTCACGGACCGTAAGGCTGCCTGCCAATACCAAAGCACCCTGTTCTGTCTTGAACACCGCAGCGGAACCGGAATTCTGGGTCAGGACGAAAAATCCATTCGTGATGTCGAGGGTTTTCCCTCCCTCTTTCATCAGATAACCGTCTTTTGAGCCGTCGAATCTGTATTCATGGTTTCCGAGATCTATGGATATGTCTCTGTCTGTCGGATAAATCTTGGGAATGACAATGGGTTCTCCGTATTCGTTTCCTGACACATCCCGGAGAAGGAATATCGTATTCTCAACCATTCCTTTCGGGGTATATGAAGCCAGATAATTCACGGCGTCGGAGAAGCTGTTGAATGTCTTTCCCCCGGCTCTCCAGGTGTCCGGATCCGGAAGATAAATGTTTTCCTGTGTGCAGCTTACAAAAACAAGAGCGGCCATTGCCATTGAAAGAAGGATACAAAGGAATTTCTTCATTTCTGCACCCTCTCTGTATCATGGAAAAGAAAATCGCTTTCTCCAATTTTTATCATAAATGAGTCCTCGCTGTCTTCGGCTTGCCTGTCTTTGAGTTTGACGATAACGTTGTGCATCTCGGATTCCGAAACAGCCTGCACGGACAGGTGTGAAAAATCGACAATCTCGTCTTTTATAACGGGAGTTATCAGTTCCGCTTCAGAAATCGTTGGATTTTCCGTTTCGGCGGGCTGTGCAACGTATTCAAACTGAAAATCCTTTTTTGCCGGCATCTGTTCGAAAGAAAAAACCGGTTGGTCTTTGCTTTCCTCGGTCTCTGTTTCGGAAACGACAGGAACTGTTTCTTCGACGGCGGCAACAGGTCCGACTTCATAACCGCAGACAATGCACCTTCCTCCGATCTCGACAACTCCTGCGGGGTTGTAGTATGTTCTGTTTGAATTCTGAAGAATTATATGTCTTGAGAGATAAAATACTCCGTCGCAATCATAGCACTCTTTCCAATGCGCGTTATGATCACTCATCCATCCCGTAAGATTGTGACCTTCTGCGGGGTCGACAACCGCTTCCGTTTTTACGGACTCTTTTTCCGAAACAACCGGGGTCTCTGTTGCTGTTTCGGTTGTTTTCTTCACATTGATATGTTTGGGCTCCGGTTCTCCGAAGTTGTATGTTGCTCCGAGGTGGATGTTTAAATCACCCACGATGCTTTCGCCTTTGTTCTGGATTGTCCCGTTTGCTGATCCGCCAAGTGTAATTCCGATATTGTTTGTTACCTTCCATTCAATCTGTATGCCTGCATTCACAAGAGGGTGGACAGCTTTCTTTCCGTCGTCTTTAAAGGTGAAATCCACACCGGTTCCTGCATTGAGGCTGACATTGAAGGGAAATCTTCCTATGTAGAAGGAAAACATTCTCCATCTTGCATCCGCAGAAAGCCTTGCGCTTGTAAAGGCGTGGAAATTTTCATATCTGTCAATCGAAATCTGGGCCTTTGCACCTGCGGCAATACTGTTGTTGAAATAATGAAGATAATACAGACTTCCGGAAAAACCTGTGGTTCCGATGTTTTTGTAATCGCGGCCGATCTTCTGACTGTTGTACCATATCTTCTGAAAAGACGGACCTGCTTCAAGTCCCACTTTCTCCGACGCAAAAGCGGAAAGAGAAGATATTGCAATCAGCATGAAAATCAGAGCCACTCTGATTTTTGTGTTTTTATTCACGTTAAAACTCATGTTTCAGCTCGCCTTTCTAATAATATCGCCTATAATTATATCACCGTTTGAAAGAACGGGAAAGCTGTTTGTTAAAAATAGTTTAGCTTTACTGCGATTCTCCCCAATAACTATTTGTCGGGTTATTATTATTGCTTCCCCTCAATAGGTTTGCTATTTCTGCTTGATTCTTATTGGATTGTTCCATCATGTTCACCATGTTCGATGTGTTTGAGCTATCCCTTCTCGCCCGGGCGTGATCACCGACATAGTTGGCACCCCTGGCAGCCGTTTTTGCGGTGTTTGCAAGTATCTGGGCAGATGTCTTTACGGCTCCTGTAAATCCGCTTATGGCGTTTGCAAACGATTCCATACCGACGTGACCGGTTTGGAGACCTGTTGTGATCTGAGAAGATTGTTTCACAAAGTAACATGGCAGGAACACAAGAACCCAAGTGATAAGCATTTGACCGATAACCGAATCATTGCTGTTGCTTGTGGAAGCATTCTCGGTTGCATCTTTATTCATCATTATCTGGGTTTTGTTGTTTCTTATGTGGTCTACAAACCCGGTTCTCCATGTCCCTCTTGTATTGTTCTGCATCAATCCAGACACCCAATCCTGTGTCAAGTGCCCCTTCAGGCCAGCTTCAAATTGCGTCAAAACCTGATTGGAGTCGGGGGTCCGGGAATTATTTGAGTTTGCATATGGCAACCAGATCAGATCCTGAGCTGCAAACACAACATCAATTCCGTCACTGAAGTCTCCTTCACTTCCTGCAGGCTGATAAGAACGGGTTCCGTCATCCTGGTAGTTTTTTGCGCTATCGGCACCGATGCTATAAGACATGGTATCCTTCATCAAATAAAGAATTCTCTCTCCTATCATGTCACAGTATATCTTTGTGCTTCCGACCCATGTTTTTGTAAACGTGTCGACAAACACGCCACCACCTGCGGCAATGAATTCGCTTTGCATGCTATATGTTTCAAGGTCGTTCCATTTGAATTCTTTTATATCCGTAATGTTTCCGAGATATGTATTTATAAGGGTCTGTGCATTGTCTTTTTGCTCTGCTTCCTGGTTTATACCCCTCGATAAGTCATAAGGATTGTATGTATACGTGTAATACCCTCTTTCATGAGACATTCCGTTTTCATCTGTATATACACATGTAAGAACCGCGACAATCGTATCTCCTGTTGTTGTAAAATCAAGCTTCCAATCTATTGTCGTCTCATAAGAGGACGCGCCCGCATTTGAAGACTCTTTTATTTCCGTTTTCTGGGTTGCGTCAAGTTCGACCGTTGCAACGGCTCCGTCAACTCCCGTCAAAAGGAAATAAAGAGATTTACAGGCTCTGTCACAGGCCGGAATTACCGTTATCACTATGAGCATTATGATGAAACATTCTATAAGGTTCATGAAAAGGCTTTTCACACATCCCTGAACCATTCCTTTTGTAGGTGTGAAGGCTGTGAACGGAAGAAGTATCATGACCGCCGCAAGCAGAACATACACTTCAATGACGTTCATTATTATATGCATTCCTGTTTTCAGAATCTCTATACAGATAAAGAATTCGAAGACTATGAAAATCAAACCACCAATAAGACTTCCAAGAAGCTTGCCTGTCAGACTTGATGTGTTTTTGTTGAATATGGGAGACGCATCGCCTTTCCATGAAAGCGTGTCAACCAGATTCGCCATTCTTTCAACAAACACCCGCGGCAACTCAAACATTGTATTCACTCTGATTTCCGGGTTGTATGTATAGGTTTCGGCCAACTTGAAAAGACCGTAACGTCCTGCTTCAATCAGGAACGGAAGAGCTGCAGCGACAAAGAACATAACAAGGGTTTTCGCTGCTTTCGTTGCAACAAGCCTGAGGACGGAAACCCCTTCCTGTTCCGGCATGACATATCCGAATACTGCGGTGAAGGTTACTTCTGCGGCAAACAGGATGATAAAAAGATAAGCCGTTACCGACCATCTCGATTTCTCTTTTGCGGGATCTCCGTTCAAATAACCTATTCCGTTTGTTCCGAGTTGTGTTGTCCCGTTTTCATCGGATCGGAAAAATCCGTTGGAATCCTGATAATATCCAGAATCAACAAGAAGGTCGCTGCTGTCAAAAGAAGACCCCGAGTACACACTCATCCCTTCTCCTGAACCGTATTTTGTCAAGTCGTAAAATCTGTCAATTGTCGACGGAAATGGGTGAAGACCTATGGCAATGGTTGTTGTTATTCTTGAAAAAGAGGATCCTACATTGTAGATGATTTTTGCAAGAATCCCCTTCGGTTTTGCAGCCGCCTCCCTGGCGGCGGCTGCAGAGGCGCTTGTTTGGGTTCCCGATGTGTTTTCAGAAGAACCCCCTGCAAAAACCGAGGCTGTGACAAGACAAAGAAACAATATAATAACAACCGCTTTTTTCATTTCTTGGAAACCTCTTATAAAAGTCCTTCGTCCGGATTGAAGTTATTCAGGTTTTGACTTACCTTAAGGGTTTGAATATTCTGCGCGGTGGACAGTGCTTCGGCCGCACTGATTTCAAGTGCCTTTTTTGCCGATGACAACTCCTCAAAGCGTTCGTTGTTGACACTCTGCTCGTAGTCTTTCTGTTTGTCGAGAATCTTCTCCTTCTGCTCCTGCATTTCGGTGACCCAGTTCTTCAGGTTCGCGAGGTTGACATTTGTGTTCTGAAGGTTTTCAATCATGGCCGCCTGTTCGTCGTACTGGCGTGTCTGGGTGGTTCTGTCCATGCCTCCGAGTTTCTCGGTTTCCTTTATGATCTGCTTTGTGTTGTTGGCAATCGCAACTTCGATGTCTTCCACCTTGTCTATGCCGGCGGCCTTGAGTGCCTTGTCAATGGTGTTGTCATACATTTTGGCAAGGTCTTTGGGCGAAACCTCAAACAGCGCATTGATGTTCTCCGCAAGTCCGTTGTATGCGTCAAGACCGCTCACAAGAGCGCTTCCGCCGTTCTGAAGGGTGTTGAGAATTGTCTTCATTGAGAAATCGGATGCCGCAAAGAACTGATCTCCCGTAAGTTCGGCGGAATTCCTTGCCTTCGCCTGGATTGTCTCCATGTTCTTCTGCATCTTTTCCGTCAGGTAGCTGTAGTTGGCGACAAGAAGCTTGCCCGAACTGAGCATCTTGAGAAGGGAATAAGAGCTGTCCCCCACATTTGAGAGCCAGTCGCTCTCACGGCCGAGCTCCGCATAATCAGCCCAGCCTGACATCTGGTTGGCGAGGTTTCCTATTCCTGTGACGATTGCCGTGAAGTCTCCGGATGCGATCTTCTCGCTTGCGGCCTTCAGACGGTCGTATTCACTCTTCCATTGCTGCAGTTGCTGACTCCAGTTCTGGACATCCTGCACAAAACCCGCAACAGCCTGGGCGATCGCCGCGACGTCGACGACCGGCATACCGGTTGCGAACACGGGACATCCGAGTCCGACGATTATGAGAACAACTGCTATAAGCTTCTTTACACCTTTGAACATAACGAGCCTCCGGTAAAAAGTATTATTACGTAATACCAATAATAGTCTGTTTTGAAAAAAAGCGCAACATCTTCGCAACAAGAAAGGCAGCCGCTGAGCGGCCATGCCTTTTATCCTCAAGACCATATAAATGACAGAAGGAGATGCACCGATGATTGCAGAAGAAATAAAGAGAGACGTAATGCTCGTCAAGGAGCGCAATGACGACGCTGCAATGAAGCGTCTCATGGACCAATACAGAGCCTGCGTGGCAAAGCTGGCCCTTCACTACGACCGCGCGCATATGGAAGACGCAATGCAGGACGGATTCATCGGACTGTGGGCTGCCGTCTTGAAATATGACGAAAACAAGGCCACTCTTCTTACATATGTGCACAACTATGTAAGCGGTTATATCCTCAGGGGTATGACGAAAAGAAGAAACGTCAAGGTAAGCAGTGCCTACAGAATGAAAAACGTCGTCGAGGACGAGAATTTCACGTTGAGGGAGAACACGGTGAGTCTCGACCGTCTCGTGGAAAACAAGTCTCACGTTCCGGGCTCTCCGAGCTCTGCGGACGAACTCATAATCATGATAGCCTGCAAACAAAGACTCGAACAGATCATCGAGGAGACTGCTTCCGCTTACCACCCCGAACTGGGAAACAAGAACCTTACCCGCGAGATGTTCGTCAAGATAATGCGCATGACACTCGGTCTTGAGGACGGGAAAATGTATCGCAACAGGGAGATCGCGGAAATTCTCAAGCTGCCTTGCTCTGCAGTGAAGAACAGAGTCAAATACTGCATAGACAAGGTCAGGGCCGACAAGGAAATGAAAGAGCTTTATTCCGAGCTTTCCGCCTGATTAAAAGAAAAGACGCCTTTTGGATTCAATGATCCGAAGACGTCTTGTTTTTTTTCTGATGGGTCTAAGCCCTTTCCTCCGCTTCCTTTACAAATTCAACGCATCTGGGATTGGCTCTTATTCTGCTTCTGTCCGGAACCTCGGAGAGGAAAAGGCCTTCCGGTGTTCTCACACGGGAAACCCCGATGTAAAACATGCCTGCTCCGGAAGGTCCGGAGAACAGGGTGTCCGTCACAAGATATGCGTTGTCGAGGGAAAGTCCCTGGGCTTTGTGGTATGTGACCGCATATGCGCTGCAAAGAGGAATCTGCATTGCGGATATCTTCGGTCTGTCCGAGGTCTCGCACAGTTCATATCTGCAGGGTTCTATGAAAACCTCTCTCTTCTCTTTCCCGTCAAGCAGCACTCCGACGCCTTTTTCTTTCAAGATTGTGACCGTGCCCATCGATCCGTTTACGACACCCTTGCCCATAATGTTCTTGGTGCACATTACCCTCTGGCCTTCATAAAGCGTTATCGCCGGAGGACATTCGAGAAGCTCGAGGATCTCTGCGTCCTTTTCCTTCTGGAAATCATCCGGTTTTCCTTTTGTCTCTCCGCGTTCGGTGATTTCCGGAACATACGTGAAGCGCTTGTTGCCGGATACGGATGTCAGACACTGGTTGTTCCTTGCCGTGACACCGTCCCTTCTCGGATCAAGCACAAGGGCGCCTTCCGGAATGCTCCTGCTTACCCTGCTTCTCAGAAAATCCATGCAGTCGTCGTCTGCCTCTCCCATTCTGATTCTGTTGAGAATCTGTCTGAACGAGCCGTCCGACTGTCTGTATATCGAATCCAGAACATGGACTTTCGGCTTGAACGTCTTCCAGTGATATGAATCGAAGAAGAATCTCACCTCCTCCCCGTTCTTGTATACCGGCGGCAGTTGCAAGGGATCTCCGAAACAGATCACCCTGATGAGACTTCCCTTTACCTGGGATGCGCGGTAAACCTGGTGCAGCACCATGTCCAGGGTTTCCGGTCTGACCATGCTTATCTCGTCTATGAGAATCACCTCCTTGCGGGCAAGCATCTTTATCACGTTGGGATTGTCCATGGGCATCTGAAAATATCTGAGAGACTCCACCTCCTTGATTCCAAAGGCCTTGTGAATTGTCGTGGCACCTATCGTAAGGGGCGTAAGCGGAGTCGGATCGTTGAGGTTGTTCGCTGCAACGCCCGTGGGGGCGATGCACATGCTGTATTGTCCGAAGTACCTGGCGGCAATCTTCAGAAGGACTGATTTCCCGCAGCCTCCGGGCCCGATGACAGCCGTTATGAAATCCGTTCCCCAGATCACATCCTTAAGGGCCTCTTCAAAACGAGGAGACGAGATGTCCGTGTTTTCGAAAAACGGGGGGAGAAGATTTCTGGCTTCAATTGTTCCGATAATCTGTGTTTTCATTCTAGGAGTAATTATATCCTTGAAAAAACGCCCGAGAAACCAGACACTGAAAATTTTTGTTTTTTTTACGTAATAAAAAGCCAAAGGCCTCGCGAGAGGCCTTTCGTACTCCTTCTACTCAAGGTAGACGAGCTGTTGTAAGCATAGCCGTCACAGACGGTATTCGTCAATCCTTTCATCTGTCCCGGCGTGTCGGCGGTGCAACCTGCGGGAATTCCTCCGGATGTTTTTCCTTATATTCCCTGAATTTTCCGGTCACGAAGACATCCAGACAGATGTTGAAACTGTCCTTGTCTCCTTCCGAAAGGTTTTTCCACCATGTCTGGAGATCATCTTTGTGTTCGAGTATTTTCTGTCTCCAGTCCCTGAACCATGCGGTGTCCGGAATGTCGATTCCTTTTTCTTTCGCTATGGAAGACCTGAGAAGAACCGTCGTCTTGTCCATTTTCCCGGACTTTCCGAATATGATCCTTGCGTCGCCCGTATTCATGAGAAGCTCGGCAAGTTCCGGATTGTTCTTGTACTTCAGTTCCACAAGGGCACGTCTCAGAGCCGGTGTGTTGTTGTTTTCGCTTTCAACGGAGGCTTTTGCCTCGGGTGTTTTCCATGTTTCTGAAATCGGCATGGCGGCAATTTGACGACGTCTTTCCTCTGAATCAACGGAGGCCGCGATCCTTGCGGCATATACGGACCTGTAGTCAATTCCGTATTTATCCTTTATCGGCACCTTCATCTCGAAAGAGTCGCTGAGAAATGCGTTCTCCCCCTCTCCGGAGACCAGGTCCTTCCCTTCCGGAATACCGATGGTTTTCATGACGCTCTCGTCGGTTATGGTCAGCAGAAGACTGTCTGAGAATCCCGTACCGAGTTTTCCCCTGTATTTTCCCCTCGAGGGATTTCTGTCCGCATACAGCTCTCCGCATTCAAGCCTGAGCTCGCTGTAGATCATCCGGGGTTTGCTCTGCGGTGACACCTCGCGACGTTGTCTTTTGTCCTTTGTCGCAAGCCTTTCTTTGGCAAAGGCGCACTTGTAAAGAATAAATCCGACTTTCTTTGATGCTCCAAGCAGCTGCTGTGTGTCCATTGAATCCGTTTTGCCCCTCATCGCCGCGATTGCCGCAATGTCCGATTCCGGAACGGGCGGATACTCTTTCGTCTGAAGTTCTCCCGTGTCCTTGTCAAGTTCCTGGCTTGTATATGGAACGGCAAGCCTGTCAAGGAACGCTTGTTCCGTGACTCCGCGCAGCAACTCGCGGGAGAACGGCCTGTCTGCGGGGCGTCTGTAGTTCTCTTTCAGAAAAAGGTCCATTGTCTTCTCTTCGTCGGTCCTCCTGTCTTCCGCAAACTCTCCCGGAACGGCCTTGCTTCCCTGGTGGTTCTCAAGAACCCAGTCAATGGCCTGTTCGATTCTTGCAAGTTCTGTCGCTGTCGCCTTTTCCTGCTTCAGGACCCCCGACATGTTTTTGAGAATGTCGGATTGTTTCCTGTCAAGCCCGAGCGTTTTATGGACATCGAACTTGTCTGCAAGAACTATTATCAGAAAGTTCTTTGAGTAATGGACTGCCGGAGTGTCTTCGTGGCCTTCTTTCTTTCTTGCATAGGCGACACGCTTCGAATGCAGCACATAGCGATGCTCCCGCATGAATGCGTCGAAGTTGAATCTCTGGTTGCTGTACATGGGTTCAAGGGGCTTTATGCATTTTTCGGAGGCTTTCTGCGGCGTGAGATATTCAGGGCCGAAAAGAGAAATGTCTTCTGCTTGTTCCTGTGGTTTCAGCGTGCGGAACTCGCCCTTCATGTATCCGAACGGATCCGCCATGGGACAACCTTTGAGGTACTTGCGCATTGTCGCTCTGATTCTTCTTGCCTCATCCATGGAAAGACCTGTCTTTGAAAGATATTTTCTCAGATACCCGATTGTTTTGCGGGATTGTTCCGGAAGCCCCTCTGTTTCGGTTCCGGACTCATCTGCATATGGGAGTTTTTCCAGAATGCCGTCTTTATTGTTGGCCATGATTTCCAGGAACTCCCTCGTGTAGAACTCCTCTTTCGGGAGTTTGTCTTTCGGAAACTCCGGGTCCTGGGATGCCTTCCATCTTTTCCAGTCTGCGTACTGCACGAAGCGGTGCGTGCGCATGGTGTTTTCAATATTGACTGTGCCGTCTTCGTTGTAAAGAGGTCCTATCGGAATCAAAAGCTCTGTCATAATCCTTCTCTCCTTATGTGTTCGGCAATAAGGATGCCGTCTCCGTCTTTGTGCTTCTTTATGGTCTCCGCGACAGAGGGAAAAAGTCTTGTCGCGATGTCAAGAGACGCCTTCTTCTGTTCTGCGGGCCCGGATATGCCCTGTGGAAGAAGCTTTCTCTGCCACTCTTTGGAATCAAGATACATGTAGCCGAATCCCATGGCTTCTATGGTGCACAGCACCGACTCGAGAGCCCTTGCAGCGCTTACCGTGCTTGAGAACCTCTGCGGATTGATCAACGGTCTTTCCATTGCGACGAACACTTCGTCCGAACGGCAACCCTCGGTCGCGTTTCTGAGAAGCTCGGTCAATGCGACTGAATCGATTCTTGTTATGAGATCTTTCTTCTTCGTATAGTTCTGTTCTTTTTTCGTCGGAATCTCGACGAATACCGGAGCTTTCTTTCCGAGAATGCCGATTGTTCCCGTCACCCCGTTGTCTATCCCTATATAGATATTATGCATGTTTAATCTTTCTCTTTTCCTTTTCCTCTATCTCTTCGTCATATCTTCTAAGTCTGATGGAGAGCGAAAAGAACCTCCACTCGAAGTACTCGGCAAGAATACAGAGCGCACATACCGTCACATAACGCAACACTGCCGCATAAATGCAGACGGCAAGAAAGAGTATCTGGGTGATACAGAAGTTGCGGGCCATTCTGGTTGTCTTCTCCTTCGGTGTGGGTGCCGCAAAAACACTGCTTATCGCTTCTTTGATGTTTTTCCTGCTCATATAACCGCCCCTTCCGCCATCGAAACGGCAAACGTCATGATGAGACTTGCCAAAATGCAGACCGCAAAAACGCAGTTGCAGATGATTCTCGCTTTCTTTATTCTGTCCATTTTCTCTCCTTTCAATCGGTTATGTCTTTTTTCTTTGAATTGTTTTCTCTGTTTCTCTCAAGGGCTTTTCTGAACATTTCCCTTGTCATGTTTCTCTTTTCTTCGAAATTACCCCCATTGACGCCTTTAAGCTGCTTGAGCATTTCCACTCCCTCCTTGACGGACAGTCTTCCGTCTGCGACATAGGATCCTATTGCATCCACCATCTGGATGTATTGCGGGGTCTTTTCGGGAAGATTCGTCCACATCTCGTTCATGTCCTTGTATCCCATATACCCCGGGAAAGGAAGAATCTTGATGCCCTTTATTTTCGAAAGCCTTGCGGTCATTTTCTCTTTTGCGGATTCGCCGGGCTCGTCGTCGTCGAAAGCAATGAAAACAGTTGTCTCTTTTCCGCATGCCTCTATTTCCTTTGCAAGATATTCCTCGTTCTCACATCCTTGTACAGACAGGACCTGCCGTGACATGACCCTGTGCTCCGTTTCGTTGATCACCTGTTCGAACGTGACGGCATCTATCGGGCCCTCGGTGACATAGAACGGTTTCTTTGTGTCTGCGCGGTTGAATATTCCCGCATTGAAGGTGTGTCCTTCTCCGAATGTCAGAAACCTGACCTTCTTTTCCTCTTCCCCTTCTTTTGAAACGACAACCGCGGGAAGAAACGCCTTGTGATATCTGTCTACCTTTCTGAGCTGATAACCCTGGCTTCCGAGGTCGAATACAATGCCTGTTATCGTATATTTTCCGTCTCCGGAAAGCTTCTCGACCGAAACGCGTTCCGCCCACCCTATTGATGAAAGCATCTGGGGCCCGAGCTTCAAGGTGTCTATGCCTCTTGTCTTTAAAAGATCCTTTGCTTTTTCGGGAAGCTTGTCTCCCCAAAGGGTCTTTTCCTTGATTTCGGCAAGGTTCTTCTCTGTTATGCGGTTGCGGGCGTTTATGGCTTCCTGCTGTTCCTTTTCGTTTTTCTGACGGATTCTCTCCCTTATTTTTTCCCTTTCCTCTTTATTAATATTGTTTTCACCGCGTGTAAGACCCGAAGCTGTGTATCCCAAATACGAGATGGCTTTTTTGGCATTCTCGATATTGTTGTCGCCGTAGATCGCCATAAGTATGCCTATGGCGTCTCCGGGATACTCGCCGTTTTTGCCGAAATGCGTACATCCGTTGAATGTGCGGATCATCCAGTTCGTTGAAGAGGCATACTTCGGTCTGTAGAGACCGAGCTTGCCCGTTTCTTCCGTGCAGCACGGACACTTGAAGATATGTGTTGTTTCGAAATTGTAATTCTTGTATTGCAGACTGCCTATGTTCTGCCTTATGACCTGAGGAATGTCGCGAACTGCATTCGAGAGCAGATTGTCTTCAGGGTGTTTTTCGTCATGTGATTTTGTGAAAAATCTTCTAAGTGCCATTCTCTTGATTCCTCCGGTATTCCGCAATGTCATTTATTGTATCATTTTTTTTCGTATTGTGACACCTCTTATGGCTTTTTTTGAGAAAAAAACGCAATCGAGCGTCTTTGGTTCCATTTGCGGATAAAAAAAGATATAATTGGAATATCATGGAAAAAGAACTTATTGACATCTATAGGAAATCAAGAAAGCCGGTCGAACCGGACCGTAGCGTTGTTGTAAGGCTTGACATTGAAAAGCCTTTGTTCGGAAAAGAGGCATTCGGAACCGTGTTCTCGGTCCGGATGGTAAGCGCCAGATTCGCACCCTTCTACCCCTCCTGCAGGGCCGATTACGAGGAAAACAAGGTGGTTCTCCATTTTGAAAGCATCCGTATCCAGCACAGCTTCACAAGAAAGATCGAAGAGGTGGAGGATTTCGGCAGACAGTGTGCCGACGCGTACGGGTGGCGCATCATCGAGATGAGACAAGAGGATGCACAGCTCTCGGGAGACACCTTCAAGACGGGAGACCCTGATGTCGACAATGCGGGAATTCCCGCCGAGGGAATCGGTGGATATCGCCCTTATCAGGTCAGAAAAATTCCGGGCTCGGACGTCTTTGTCTTCATTGGGGAATTCAAAATGCCTACCTGGAGTCTGTTCGGGTTCTGGAGATTCAAAAAGGATATCGGATTCTATAACGGCCTGTGGCCGGTAAAGGAAAAGGACTTCGCAAGCAGTCTTGAAAGATTTGAGAAAAGAGTCCTGATCGACTGTGAACTGGACAACATCGAGGACAATGGTAAGGAAAATGAAAGCTGACAGAAATACAAGGAAAAGGTTTGTAATCGTCATATTGATTGCTGTGATTGTTACTGCCGTGTTGTTCATCTTTGGAATCATTTCTCCTTTGGCCGCAATTTTCGCCGTTCCCATTTTCGTTGTTGCTTTGCTTATATTCTTTGGACTCGCTGCAAAGGCGCAGGAAACGGAAGACGACCAGAAAGGGCAGAATCCCGCCGATGCGGATAATCCGGAGGAAAGATGAAATACGAAGCGCTTGTAAAGGAAATAAAGGAAACAACGTACAGGTTTGAATATGATTCTTCGGATATCGAAACCATAGAGAAAAACTCGGCTCTGGAACAGTTTTCCGACAATTATGGAAAATCCGAAACCGTCGGACATCCTGTAAGTCGGTTCGAGGTTGTGAGCATAAACGAAAAAACCGACAAAAAGACAAAACTTGTCGCAGATCTTTTCAACGAACTCTGTTTCCGCAAGGGAAAGAGGTATCTGTGGCATTATTGTGACAGAGACCATATTACGTTCTCTCTAAGCGGTGTGGATTTTGTTCTCCGCCGGTTGGGGGATCTGCTTCAGCTTTCCGCAAGTGTCAAAGAGGAATGCATCAAGCTCATCACCTATCCTGAATGGAGATGGGACAAGAATCTTGAAACGGAGATCATGAACGACTGTGATCTGATAATAAAAAGGATTTTGGAGGAAGAAAATGGAATATGAATCCCATATCTGGAGCGAAGAGGAGGCTCTGCGTTTTTACAATACCGTCCTCGGACCCATGCTTCCGGACGAATCGGATTTCTTCTGTGTGGCCGCACGGAAAAAATACATGACGGACGAAGAGAAGAAGACCATAAAAATGGGAGATACCTGCATGATGGGCAAAACCGTCATCAAGGAATATTCGGAGCGGGTTTTCCTTTCCAAGCTCCACCAGATAGATTCCTCTCTCGATTGGTTTGTGGATCTTGAGGGCAATTATCTTCCGCGTACGTGTATGTGTTTCTATATCAATATAAACCGCACATCGGTTCCCAAGGCCGTCCTGGATTTCAAGAAAGAGCTTGCCGAATATGATTTCGAGTTTTCCATGGCTTCCCTGAGAAAAACGTCGGATCTTCAGGCGACAAGAAAGCTTGCCGGCATACACAACCGCATTCTGAAGGCTTTCCAGGATCCCCGGAACTGCGACGACAAGTGGATGGATGTCGATATGGACATGGACAAGTCTGTAGGTCCGGCCGAAATAACCGGTTTCTTAAGAAGCCTTGAAAAGCTTGACGGAAACAGGTCCGCATTGAATGAAATTCCCGTTGTCGAGACCCAGGGCGGGTATCATGTGCTGATTTCAAGGGACATGCTTCGCCTTGCGAACCGTGAGATATCCAAGATGTACAACGGTACCGACATAAAGAAACACGTTCTTACCATGCAGCGTTTTGTCGATATGCTGAGAACCTTCTGTGCGGAAAGGGGTGTGAGGGTCAAAGAAATCTCAATCAACCAGAACAAGATGGTTCCCCTCCCCGGAACCCTTCAGAACGGTTTCAGAGTAAGAATGCACGTTTGACGTTTGCCGGAAAAAAGGAGAAAGAAATGAAGGAACTGACTGAAAAACAGAAAGAGGTGCTCCTGTTTGTTTCTGATTATACAAAGAATATCGGATATCCTCCCTCACTCAGAAATATCGGAGAACATTTCGGGTTTTCCCCGAAAGCGGCATTCGATCACGTAAGGGCTCTGACTTCGAAAGGACTGATCGTCAAAAAAACCGAGATTCCGAGATCGATTCAGCTTACCGAAAAGGGTCGTACCGCATGTGTCGGGGAAATCTCCGACGCAAAGACCCTGCGCCTGGGACTTGAAATCGCATTGAAGAAGACGCTCTGTCCGGACAGTCCCTCGGACGCTTCCGTATACATATATGACAAGGACCGGGGTGTCTTTGTCCGCGGACAAGGGGAAACAGAATATGTCGCAGCACATAAAAGAAACGAAATATCCGAAATCCGTGAAACCTGCGCGGTCATAAAGCCGGGTGATTTCGGTTGTATCCTCGTCGACATCTGTTCGTCGAAACCTGATTACGATGCGGAATTCCGGATCAGGGACGGGCGGATCGTACGCATTGATATGTACGGCAATATATACAAGGCAACCGAATGGGTTGAGAGATTCGTTCCTGCCTTTTCTGAAGCAATGGGAGGTGTCGGAAGATTCCATGGATAAGAAACAGATCATAGATAGATTTCTGCAGAATGCAGAACTCTCGACGGAACATGCGATAAAGGCACAGAAGATCACCGTCGTGTTTGAGAAACGGAAGTATTCAATACTCAAGGGCGACCTTCCGTATTACGAGTCCTTGGTTTTAAATCTGGTGGAATGGCACCCGCTTTCAAAGGAAAAGCCGAAAGGAAGCGGTTCCGTTTGCCTTGTCAC
>Ga0265298_10001405_pt1 | contig 35674 bp, 27 predicted proteins | sample AusTroGonzalo_MG_3_FD_193486 | JGI IMG/M metagenome (GOLD analysis project Ga0265298, IMG submission 193486) | Bovine rumen microbial communities from tropical cattle in Woodstock, Queensland, Australia - Gonzalo_01 | ecosystem: Host-associated > Mammals > Digestive system > Stomach > Rumen ...
ATTTTGAGGCGGTGCGGCGTGGCGAGGATTTTGTCCACGCGTTCGGCCACCGTCTTTTCGGCGCGGTAGAGCTGGCGCAGGTAGATGCGGTCGGCCTCCTGGACTACGCGCGACTCGGCCACCTCCAGCTTGAGCGCTTCGGCGAGCGTCTCCACCGGGATGGAGGTTAGTTCGTTGGCGTGGAGGAGGAGATCGTTCTCGAACGTCCAGCAGTGGCCGCCCTCTTCGGCTTCGGTTTCGAGCGCATAGCCGATCACGGCGCGGGCGCGCAGGATCGAGTCGGGCGCGATCCCCACGCTGAGGGCGATCTTGTCGGCAGTGAGGAACCCGATGCCCCAGATGTCGCGGCAGAGCCGGTAGGGATCGGCCTTGATTACGCTGATGGCGTCGGGGCCGTAGCGCTTGACGATCTTCGTCATCTTGGCGATGCCGATGCCGTAGGTCTGGCCGAAGATCATGTTTTCGCGCATGCTTTCGTTCTCGCGCCAGCTTTGGCGGATCTGCTCCACCTTGCGTTTGCCGAGTTTGGGGATGGAAAGGAGTTTCTGCGACTGGGAGGAAAGGACCTTGAGCGTGTCCTCGCCGAACTTGGCCACGATGGCGGCGGCGAGTTTGGGGCCCACGCCCTTCACGAGCCCGGAGGCGAGGTATTTTTCGATGCCCTTCAGCGTTTTGGGCGCCACGCAGGTGATTTTGGAGGCTTTGAACTGGCGGCCATGGACCTTGTCGGTGACCCATTCGCCCTCCGCGAGGATGGTTTCGCCCGGCCAAACCGCCTGGGCTTTGCCGACGAGCGTATCGCCGCCTTCCAGATGGAGAACGGTGTAGCCGTTCTCAGGATTGTGGAAGACTACGCTCTTTACAACATCTTCCAATTCGCTCAATGGCCACCTTCAGTTTTTCCATGCCAGTAGCATAGCTCATCCGCACGAACCCCCGGCCGCACTCGCCGAACGCTTCGCCCGGCACGCAGGCGACGCCGTAATCCTTGAGGAGCGTCATGGCGAAACCGTCGCTCGTCATGCCGGTGGGGCGCACGTCGGAAAAGAGGTAGAACGCCCCTTTGGGGAGATGGGTCTTGAGCCCCAGCGCGTTGAGACGGGGCACCATGAAGTCGCGCCGGTCCTTGTATTCGCGGCGCATCCGGTCCACGTCCTTGTCGCCCAGGTCCATCGCCTCCACTCCGGCCGCCTGCGACAGCGTGGGGGCGGACATGATGCCGTACTGGTGGATCTTCATCATGGCGTCGATTATTTCGACGGGGCCGCAGGCGTAGCCGAGGCGATAGCCGGTCATGGCCCAGCTCTTGGAGAAGCCGTTGAGGAGAATAACGCGGTCGCGATACTCGGGGAACGAGGCGAAGCTCGTGAGCACGTCCGGGAGCGGATCGTCGTAGGCGAGCTCGCTGTACACTTCGTCCGCCAGAATGACGAGATCGTGGCGCTCGGCGAACCGCAGGATGGCGAGCACCTCGTCGCGCGTCAGGGTGGCGCCGGTGGGATTGCAGGGGAAATTGAGGAGCAGCGCCTTGGTTTTGGGCGTCACGGCCCGTTCCAGCGCATCTACCGTCAACTTGAACTCGTCCTCGAAGCGCGTTTCCACCTTCACCGGCACGCCATGCGCCAAACGGATGGTGGCGGCGTAGGAGACGAAGCAGGGTTCGTGGTACAGCACCTCGTCGCCCGGCGAGACGAGCGCGCGAACGGCAAGATCGATCGCCTCCGACACGCCTACCGTGACCAAGATCTCGCTAGCGGGGTCGAACCTGGCGGCGAAACGGCGCTCCAGATAGCGCGCGATGGCCGCCCGGAGCTGGGGCGTGCCGAGATTGGAGGTGTAGTGGGTGCCGCCGTTTTCGAGGCAGGTCACGGCCGCGCGGGAAATGTGCCAGGGGGTGTCGAAGTCGGGCTCGCCCACGCCCAGGGATATGACATCCTTGGACTGCGCCACGATATCGAAGAACTTCCGGATGCCGCTCTTCGGTATGGCGTCTACGTGTGGCGCCACCCGGCCCATCTCAACCGGCGATCGCCGTCACCAGCGCATCCAGCTGCGCCGAAGACACCTCGTCCAACGCGCTCTTGATGGTGACGACCGGTTCGATGAAATCTAGGTTTTTGGAGCAGCCGAGGAGGCCCTTGATCACTTTGGCGGCCTGGGGCGCCCAAGAACCGTTCTCCACGATGGCCACGCGGCGATTCTGGTAATTGCGCTCCGTGAGCTGTTCCACGTAGGTGCGCATGAAGGGGAAAACGTCCAAACCGTTGTAGGTGGTGGTGGCCAGAACGAGCGTGCGGTAGCGGAACGCGCCTTCCACCGCCTCGGCCATGTCGTCGCGGGCGAGGTCGGCTATCTCCACCTTGACGCCCTTCGCTTCTAGCGCGTCCTTGATCTTGAGCGCCGCTTCCTTGGTGTGGCCGTAGACGGACGTGTAGCAGATCTGCACGCCTTCGGTCTCCACCCCGTAGGAGCTCCAGGTGTCGTAAAGGCCGAGATAATGCGAAAGATCGCCTTCCAGCACGGGGCCGTGCAGCGGACAGATGGTGGCGATGTCGAGCGCGGCCGCCTTCTTCAGGACCGCCTGCACCTGCACGCCGAACTTGCCCACGATGCCGATGTAGTAGCGCCGGGCTTCGCAGTCCCAATCTTCCTCCACGTCGAGCGCGCCGAACTTGCCGAACGCATCGGCCGAAAAGAGCGTCTTCGAGGCGGCGTCGTAAGTCATCACCACTTCCGGCCAGTGCACCATCGGCGCGGCCACGAAACGGAACTCGTGGCGGCCGGTGGCGAGCGTGTCGCCCTCCTTGATGACGATGCGGCGAGCTTCGAACTCGGTGCCGAAAAACTGCTTCATGAGCCGGAACGCCTGCGCGCTGGAGACGATGGTGGCGGACGGGAACTCGTCCATGAAGCGCTTGATGCCGGAGGAATGGTCGGGCTCCATGTGCTGCACCACGAGATAATCCGGCGTGCGGCCTTCGGCGGCGGCCTTCACCTTGCCCAGCCATTCGTCGATGAAGTTGCGGTCCATCGTGTCGAACACCGCAATCTTTTCGTCCAAGACGAGATAGGAATTGTAGGCCATGCCGTTGGGCACCGCGTACTGCCCTTCGAAAAGATCGATCGAGTGGTCGTTGCAGCCTACATATTTGATATCGCCGTTCATTTCATCAATTCGTCGAGCATGGCGGCAACCAGTCTTCCGCTTTGCTCGAGCGACCTTTCGCTTACGTGTTTCATGGTATCTTCCGGCGTGTGCCAGTGGGGATAGTCGAAATCGATGAGATCGATGGCGGGATAGCCCGCTTCCGCGAACGCCATGTGGTCGTCCTTCACCTTGCCGTCGAGGCGCCGCACCTTCACGCCGCACTTTTCGCCCGCTTCGACCGCCAGTTTGGCGAGCGCTTCGTCGCTGTTCTGCGGGATGGTGATTCCGAGGTTTTCGTCGCCCAGCATGTCCAGCACGATCACCGCCTTGACCTTCAGCCCTTTGCGGCGCATGATCTGGGCGGCGTGGCGCGAACCCCAGAATCCGTCGTTCGGGCCATACGCCTGCATGCATTCCTCGCCGTCGGTCCAGATGAACATTATGTTCGAGGACGGGGGCGCATCGCCCTTCCAGACCTGCAGCATCTCGCCGAGCGCGATCAACAGGCCCGAAGTGGAGGCGCCGTCGTTGGCGCCGGGACAGCCGGTGCCGGACTTGGTGTCGTAATGGGAAACGATCACGATCCACTCGGCGTCGTTGCGGATCTTGAACTCGGCCGTGAGGTTCATCATGCTCCGGCGCCCCCGGGGCGTTTCGGCCACGAACGGATCGCGGCGCACGTCGAGCCCGGCCGAAGAGGCCGTGTCCAGGATCCAATTGGCGGCGATCTTGCCCGGCACGGTGCCGGCATCCCGCGGAGAATGGTTGTCCGCAAGATCGCGGGCGTAACTGTAGGCGGAAGCCGCGTGCTGTTCGGTGAAGGATAGCGAAGCGGCCAGTATCAGCGCAAAGAGCATGTCAGTTGACGTCCAGACCGATCATGCGGATAATCCGGTCGAGATCGTCGTTGTCGAAGAAATCGATTTCCAACACGCCCTTGGTATGCTTGCCGTTGGCGTGGGTCACTCCGCTCGCAAGCCGGACGGCGCATCCGAGATGGCGCTTGAGCTTGTCGGTGAGCGACCGCACGTAGCCTTCGGGGATGTCGGGCACGCCGGGCTTCTTCTCCTGCACCGGCATGCGCATGCGCTCGATCTTCTTCTCCAGCGCGCGGACGGTGAGCTTCTGCTCGATCACGTCGCGGGCGAGGATGATGCGATCCTTCTCGTCTTCGAGACCCAACAGCAACTTGGCGTGTCCGACCGACAGGAGCCGCGCCTCGATGAGACCGCGCACTTCGTCCGGCAACTCCAGCAGCCGCGTGGCGTTGGCCACGGTGGCGCGCCCTTTGCCCACCTTCTCGGCCACCTCCGCCTGGGTCAGATTGAAACTGTCCTGCAGCGTCTTGTAGCTCTCGGCCTCCTCGATCGGATTCAAGTCCTCGCGCTGGAGGTTCTCGGTGGCGGTCATGATCGCGGCCGTCTGGGCATTGGCGTCCACCAACGTCACGCGGATCTTGTCCCACCCGATCAACTGCGCCGCCCGGAGACGGCGCTCGCCGCAGATGAGCTCGTAGCGGCCCTTCTCGTTCTTGCGGACGGTGGGCGGCTGGATGAGCCCGTTGTTGTTCAGGCTTTCGGAAAGCTCGCGGAGCTCCTCGGCCTTGAACTCGCGGCGCGGCTGGTAGGGCGAGCGCTCGATCTCGGCGATCTTGAGCTCCAACGGAGTGCCGCCGATCGTCGGAATGGGCTTGGAAAGAACCGGCGCGGCCGCTTCCTGGGAAGGCGCGGCCAAGAGACCATCAAGGCCACGGCCCAAGCCGCGACCTTTTTTGGCAGAAGGCACCGGATCCTTCTGGGCCTTCTTCAGGAACTTATTCACCGAAGTAGCCGTTTACGATCGGAAGCGCCTTGATCTTGTTATCGACGATTATGTTGATAAGGCCGATCTGCAGACCCTTGGGGCATTCCTTGGCGAAGTTGAAGAGGCCGATCTGGCAACCGGTGAGATAGTCGGTCTCGTTGAAGATGCCGGCGATCTGGCAACCCTTGACTTCCTTGGCCAAGTTGGCGCCCACGGCCACGTTGAGACCGGTGGTCTTTTCCTTGTTGCAGGTGCCGAGCACCGCCATCTGCCAACCTTCCATCGTTTCGCCCACGGCCAGCGCCAGTTCGAAATCTATGCCCTGGAACTTGCGCTGCCAGGAGATGGAGCCCAACTGCACGCCGGCGGTCTCGGCGTTGCCCAGGTTCACGCCCAGCGTGCCGCGAACGCCGTACGCGTTGCCCTGGCACCAGGTGAAGAGACCGGCCGCATCCACACCGTACATATCGGCACGGTTGAGGTTGGCGCCGAACGGGGTGAAAGCCACGCCGTAGGTGGAAGGCATATCGATATAGAAAAGACCGAGCGCAGCGCCGCGCACATCCCACATGTGGTTGCCGTAGGGGAAGCTCACGGGCGATGCGAGGCTGAGCAACACCGGGGTGTAGCCGACGGCTTCGCCGGACACGTCCTCGGCTTCCTGAGCGAACACCGAACCAGTCGCCAACGCGAGCGACAGAACCAGACTCTTTGCGATACGATTCATTTTTACTCCTTTAGGATGTTTTCAAATTGTCTTAGGTGTATTATATCATATTCCCGTGCCGGATGTCAAGACCAAATTTAGCAGACTTCGCGCGGCACGTAATGCGTGTGAAGCACGTGGTGCGCGGTTTGGCTGCCGGGTTTGCCCAGAAATTCGGCGTAGATCTTCTTGATGGAAGGATTCTCGTGCGATTTGCGGATGGTCTTGGCCTCGTCGTTGCGATAGAGCGCGTCGGCGCGCAGCTTGGGCACGTTCACGAAGTTGCGGATGGACGCGGGCACCTGCGGCTGGCCGCCGCCGTTCACGCATCCGCCCGGACAGCACATGATCTCGACGAAATGCCAAGGCGCGGTTCCGGCCCGGATCTGGTCCATGATCTTGCGGGCATTGCCGGTGGAGGAGGCTACCGCCACCTTCACTTCCATGCCGGCCACGTTGTAGGTGGCCTCCTTGATGCCCTCCTGTCCGCGGACCTCGTGGAACTCGGGACGGGCCAGCGTTTCGCCGGTCAGGGTTTCGACCGCCGTCCTGAGCGCCGCTTCCATCACGCCGCCAGTCGCGCCGAAGATCACGGCCGCGCCGGTGGATTCGCCGATGGGATCGTCGAAGGTTTCGTCGGGGAGCGAACGGAAATCGAGACCCACCTTCTTGATCATCCGCGCGAGTTCGCGGGTGGTGAGCACGTAATCGACATCCTTCACGCCGGCCGCTTCCTGACCGTCGCGCCCGATTTCGAACTTCTTGGCCGTGCAGGGCATCACCGACACCGACACGATGTCCTTGGGATCGATGCCGGCGCGCTTGGCGTAGTAGGTCTTGGTGACCGCGCCCTGCATCTGCTGGGGCGACTTGCAGGTGGAAAGGTGGGCGAGCTGGTCGGGGTAGTAGTGCTCGCAGTACTTCACCCATCCCGGCGAGCAAGAGGTGATCATCGGAAGCACTCCGCCCGTCTTTACGCGCTCCACGAACTCGTTGGCCTCCTCCATGATGGTGAGGTCGGCGCCGAAATCGGTGTCGAACACCTTGTCGAAGCCGATGCGCCGGAGCGCGGCCGCCATCTTGCCTTCCACGTCGGTGCCGATGGGGTAGCCGAACTCCTCGCCGAGACCCACGCGCACGGACGGAGCCGTCTGCACCACCACGTGCTTCTTGGGATCGGCGATCGCCGCGAGCACTTCATCGATGTAGCTCTTTTCGTACAGGGCGCCGGTGGGGCAAACCGCGATGCACTGGCCGCAGCTGACGCAGCTGGTCTCACCGAGACCGCGCTCGAAAGCGCAACCGATCTGGGTGTTGAAGCCGCGGTTGTTCGCGCCGATCACGCCGATCTGCTGGATGTTGGTGCACATGCTCACGCAGCGGCGGCAGAGGATGCACTTGGAATTGTCGCGGTCCATGTGGACGGCGGAGGTGTCCACGGGCGGCAGATGCTGCGCGCCCTTGAAGTGGTCCTCGTCCTCCATGTTCATCTCGTGGCAGAGCTCCTGCAACTCGCACTTGCCGTTGCGCACGCAGGAGAGGCACTTCTTGTTGTGGTCGGAGAGGATGAGCTGTAGCGTGCGCCGGCGGGAGTCGAGCACGCGGGGCGTGTTGGTGAGCACCTCCATACCTTCCTTCACCGGCTGGGCGCAGGCGGGGACGAGCGAGTTGCCGCGGGGCCCCACCACCTCCACCATGCAGATGCGGCAGGAGGCGATTTCGTTCACGCCTTTCAGGTAGCAGAGCGTGGGGATCTTGACGCCGGCTTCATGCGCCGCCGCCACGATCTTGGTGCCTTTGGGCACGCTGACGGCGATTCCGTTGATCTTGAGATTGACCATGTCCATGTTGTAATTCCTTTCCTTAGCCCTTGCTGATGGCGCCGAACTTGCAGTTGGTCATGCACGCGCCGCACTTGAGGCACTTGACCTGGTCGATCTCGTGCGGCTGGCGGATGGAGCCGGAAATCGCCACCGCCGGGCAGTTGCGGGCGCACATCGTGCAGCCTTTGCACTTGGTCTTGTCGATGGTGTACCTGACGAGCTTCTTGCAGACGCCCGCGGGGCAGCGCTTATCGACAATGTGCGCGATGTATTCGTCGCGGAAATACTTGAGCGTGGAGACGACCGGATTCGGCGCCGATTGGCCGAGTCCGCAGAGCGAATTCTGCTGGATGTGCGAGCAGAGCTCCTCGAGCTTTTCGAGATCCTCCATCGTCGCCTGGCCCATGGTGATCTTGTTGAGAATGTCGAGCATGCGCCGCGTGCCGATGCGGCACGGCACGCACTTGCCGCAAGACTCGTCAACCGTGAACTCCAGGAAGAACTTGGCGATATCCACCATGCAGGTGTGCTCGTCCATGACGATGAGGCCTCCCGAACCCATCATGGAGCCGATCTTCTTGAGGGAGTCGAAATCCATCTTGACGTCCAGATGGTCGGCCGGGATGCAGCCGCCGGAAGGTCCGCCCGTCTGCGCCGCCTTGAACTTGCCGCTGTTGGGGATGCCGCCGCAGATGTCGTAAACGACTTCGCGCAGGGTGGTGCCCATCGGCACTTCCACGAGGCCGGTGTTGTTGATCTTGCCGCCCACCGCGAACACCTTGGTGCCGGTGGAGCCTTCGGTGCCGATGCCCTTGAACCAGTCGGCGCCCTTGAGGATGATCTGCGGAATGTTGGCGTAGGTTTCGACGTTGTTGAGGAGCGAAGGCTTCTGGAAGAGGCCCTTCTCGGCCGAACGCGGCGGCTTCTGGCGCGGTTCGCCGCGATTGCCCTCGATGGAGGTCATCAGCGCCGAGCCTTCACCGCACACGAACGCGCCCGCGCCCAGGCGGAGCTCGATGTCGAAATCGAAGCCGGTCTCGAAGATGTTCTTGCCGAGCACGCCCAGCTTGTGCGCCTGTTCAATGGCGATCTCGAGGCGCTGCACCGCGATCGGGTATTCGGCGCGCACGTAGATGTATCCGTGGTGCGAACCCGTGGCGTAGCCCGCGATCGTCATGGCCTCCAGGATCACATGGGGATCGCCCTCGAGAACGGAGCGGTCCATGAACGCGCCGGGGTCGCCCTCGTCGGCGTTGCAGATCACGTACTTGGGGGTTTCCTTCTGCTGCGCGGCGAGGAGCCACTTCTTGCCGGTGGGGAAGCCGGCGCCGCCGCGACCCCGGAGACCGGAATCGATCATCGTCTGCACGATGTCCTCGGGCTTCTTCTCGTTCAGGCAGCGCCACAGCGCCTCGTAGCCGTCGCGGGCGATGTACTCCTCGATGTGCAGGGGCGAAATGTGTCCGCAGTTGCGGAGCGCTAGGCACATCTGCTTCTTGTAAAAGTTGGTTTCCGCCATCGCCAGCACCTTGGCGGGATCGGCGATCGTTTCCGGATAGAGATATTCCTTGACCGGCTTGCCGCCCATCAGATGCTCGGTCACGATCTTGCCGACCTTGAGCTCGTCGATGTGCGAATAGAAGACGTCGCCGGGCTGGACCACCACGATGGGACCCTGCGAGCAGAGCCCCATGCAACCAGTCTTCACCACCTGCACTTTGTCCGCGAGGCCCGCCGCCGCGATTTCCTTCTCGAACGCCGCCGTCACCTTGAGCGAACCGGACGACGTGCACCCGCCGCAGCACACCAGGACGCGCGTCTTCCGCGCCATCTCCGCCTGCGCCTCGGCCTTGATCTTCTGGAGTTCTTCCAATGTCTTCATAAAGCCTGCCTCCCCTCTCAGTTGTACTTGGCGAGGATGTCGTCGAGCTGGTCGACCGTGAGCCGACCGTAGACATCGTCGTTGATCATCATCACCGGCGCCATGCCGCACGCGCCGATGCAGCGGCAACTGTCCAGCGAGAACTTGCGGTCGCTGGTGCACTCGCCCTCGCCGATGCCCAGCTTCTTCCTAAGCGCATCCCAGATCTTGTCGCCGCCCTTCACGTAGCAGGCGGTGCCCAGACATACGGAGATGCGGTACTTACCCTTGGGCTGGAGATTGAACTGCGCGTAGAACGTGGAAACCCCATATATCTTCTCGATCGGGATTCCGGTGCCGTCGGCGATCATCTTCTGCACCTCGATGGGCAGATAGCCGTAAATTCCCTGCGCCTTCTGCATGATGGGCATGAGCGCGCCGGGTTGATCCTTAAGTTCGGCGATAACTTTCTTGAGTTCCGCCGCCTGCTCGGGGGTGCCGGTAAAAGGCAAAGTCTGACTTTTCATGATTAATATTATACCTAATATTGACGAGTTTGTCCAGTAAAACTTTCAACTTTTTTGCGGCACGCCTACTTGCCCACGCAAAAACGCGAGAAAATTGACGTGAGCAAATCGGAGGAATATACCGCCCCCGTGAGGCGACCGAGCGATTGCGCGGCGGAGCGGACGGCGTTGGCGCACAATACGGCATCGTCGCTCCAGACCAAAGCGTTACGCGCCTCGACCATAAGCGCCGCCTCGCGTTCGGACGGCGTGGGGCCGTCGTCCGGAGCGTGTTCGAGGTGCAGTGCAATCACCCGCCGGAGTTCGTCCAACCCTTCGCCAGTGAGCGCGCTCACGTTGAGTTTGCCCTCCACCCGGCCGAGATCGCACTTGGCGTGAACCGGTCCCGCGAGATCGATCACGTAGTCCGCCGCCGCCATGAGATCCTTCGCGCGCCGCACCCCCTCGCGTTCGACCGGATCGGCCGTTTCCCGGAGCCCCGCGGTGTCCGCGAGTCGCACGGGTATGCCGTCCAGGTCGAAACACTCCTCGATGGAATCGCGCGTGGTGCCGGGGATGTCGGATACGATCGCCCGGTTGCGTCCGAGAAGCGCGTTCATGAGCGACGACTTGCCGGCGTTGGGAGGACCCGCAATAACCACCAGCGCACCCTCGCGCAGCATCCTGCCCGCCTCCGCCCTGCCGATTTCGTCCGCCAGCCGCCGTTTGAGATGTTCCATCCTTTCGCCTGCCGACGCCATAAAGCCATCCGGCAGCTCACCTTCGTCCAGGTCGAGCGAATGCTCCAGGTCCGCACTCAAGGCAAGCGCTTCTTCATAGAGGGCGCGATAGACTTTGGACTTTTCGCCGTCAAGCCGTCTCCGGGCGTCGGTCGCCGCACGATTCGTCTTGGCGTCCACGAGTTCGATAACCGACTCCGCCGCCGAAAGATCCATTTTGCCGTTCAGGAACGCGCGTTCAGTGAATTCGCCCTTCCGGGCCAGCCGCGCTCCGTTCTCCAGACATAGTTTTAGCACCTGCCGGGGCACCACCGCCCCGCCGTGCGAATGCAGTTCAACCACATCCTCGCCGGTATAGGAATTGGGAGCTTTGAACGTCAGCACCAGCAGATCGTCCACTGCAAGCCGACGGAGGGCGAACCGGCCGGGCGATGGCAGCCTGCCAATTATTTTCCGCCCTACCTCGAACGCTTCGTCGCCGGAAATCCTGATTACCGCCACCCCTCCGCGACCGGGCGCGGTGGCGATGGCGGCTATGGTATCGCCACCCATCAGCTCTGCTGGACGCCCCGGAAGAAGCGGCGCATGCCTTCCACCGACTTGCACGCCGCCAGCATCGCATACCCTTCGTCGGTGCGCAACACGCGGCTGATGGCCGACATGAGCTGGAGATACGGCGTCTGCGCCTGATCGTTGGCCAAGGTAAGCACGATGATCTGGACGGGCGACTTGTCGATCGTCTCGTAGTCGGGGAGGCACCCGGCCGCCGTGCCTTCGTTGTCCAAAATGGCCACCGCGCCCGCAATGGAGGTTACGGATGCGTCGCGCCCGTGCGGCACGGCGATGCCGTGGTCCAGCCCGGTGGGCATCGACGCTTCGCGCTTCAAAACGGCTTCCGTGGCCGCCTTCACGTCTTTCACGTGGTTCGGATTCTCCTTGCCGATGGCCGCCACGATCTTGCGGATGGCATCTTCCTTGTTGGCCGCCTTGAAGCCCGGCAACATCACGAAACCCTGCACGTAGCGGAGCACGTTGCGCACCGTGCCGCGGGTGGTCCCGCCAGACTGGGTGTCGCGCAGAAGCTTGCCCATCGCGTCCGACCGCATGGGCTTGCTGATGGACTTCGCAAGGTCGTTCACCTGCGAAGCCACCTCCATCCACGCCGTCATCAGCATGGCCTCCTCGGTTTCGGTGCACTGCACGAGAATCTTGTTGCCGCTGCGCCGGATGGACATTTCCATATCGTCCATCACCACTTCCCAGATATTCTCTTCCTTGGAAAGCAGCGAAGTGAAAAACCCTTCCGTGCGGAATTCGGCCACCAGTTTGGTGAGAATGTAGTCGGCCACTTCCGGCGACGACAGCTCGAACGACGTCTCGCGCGAATCGGAAGCGGACGCCTTGGGGTGCCGCACACCTTTCGCCTTGGGCGTGAAAAGTCCCACCAGCGCGGGAGGCGCCACCACCGTAGTGATAAGCGTCATCATAATGCCGATGCCGAATATTTCCTGCGTGAGGAATCCGGCCGAAAGCCCGATGCCGGCGATAATGAGCGCCACTTCGCCGCGCGGCACCATTCCGGCGCCGATCCGTAATCCTCCCAGCCAGTTGAAGCCGCAGAACATCGAAGGCACCATGCATCCGAACACCTTGGCCGCCACCGCGAGAATCGTGTAGATCGCGCCGAACAGCAATACCGAACCCGAACAAAGCTGGGTCACGTCGACCATCATGCCCATCACGCAGAAGAAAATCGGCACGAGGAACGTGTACACCGGATCGAGCGACTCCTGGATGGTGTGCTTGAGATCGGTACGCGAAAGCGCCAATCCCATCACGTACGCCCCGATGATCATCGCGAGCCCCATATACTCGAAAAATCCAGCGAGCACCATAGAAAGCCCGAACGCCATCGTCGAAATCACTACCGGGTTTTTGAAGCTCACTTTGAGGAACCGGGCGATGTAGCGCGCCGCCAGCACCCCCACGAGCGTGGCCCCCAGCCATACGCCGAACGCCTTCGCGGCCACGAGGCCGATATTGCCCCAATCCATCCCCCCGGCGCCGCCGCCCTGGGCCGCCGCGAGGTTGGTGGCGATGATGCCGTTGCCGATCGCAAGCACGATGAGTCCCAAAACGTCGTCGATCACCGCACCCGCCATGATGGTGGTGCCCTCTTCCGAGTCCATCTTCTTCTTCTCGGAGAGGATCCGCGCCGTGATGCCCACCGAAGTGGCGGTGGACATGATGCCCATATAGAGAGGGGCCGCCTGGGTCATCGCGTTCGCGAACGGCATTTGCGCAAGCTCCGCGAAGGACGGGAAGAACTTGGGCAGGAACACCACCGCGCAGATGTCGCCAAAGAGGAAGCTCACCACCACTCCGCCCACGCCCACCATCGAGCCCACGAACGAATACTTGAGGAACATCTTGAGGTTCGTCTCAAGCCCCGACAGGAAAAGAAGAATGATGGAGGCGAGCGTGGCGATGCCGTACAGGGCTGGACTCGTGGCATCGAATGCGTGACCTTCGGCCGCCAAAGCCCTGAGCGCTCCGCCGTGGAAGAGCCCGTCCGCGAAAAGTCCGGAGCCAAATCCGATTCCGCCCAGCGCCCAAGGGCCGATTACGATACCGGCCGCAAGTTCGCCAAGAATCGACGGGAGTTTCACCCTCTGCGCCAGCATGCCGCCCAGTTTGGCGGCGAAGATGATAACTCCAATCTGAATCACGAGGAACATCATCTCCTCGGTGCGCGGCAGATCGAAATTGGGATAGGGAGGTATGACGCCGTGCCCGGCCCAGGCCGCGCCCGCGCACAATGCGGCGAGCGCCCCCAAAATAAGCTTTTTACTTCTGTTCATAAGGAGATATCGCCGGAATTTCCAGTTCGGCGCCCTTTTCGATCACCCTGGGCTCCGCCGGTTCTTCCGTCTGTCCCGGCGCATGGGGTATGGCGATCAAAAGCAACCACGCCACGATTCCGGTCACCAGACCAACCACCGCGCCGATCTTGATCCACTCGAAGAACTTTATCGGCTCGTGTCCGTGCTTCTCCAGCAGACCCGACGCCACGATGTTGGCCGTAGACCCGACCACCGTGATGTTGCCTCCGAAGCATGCACCGAAGAGAAGCGCCCACCAGAGAATGGAGTATGTTTCGCTCTGCGCCACCAGATTCTGGATGACCGGGGTGAACGCCGCCACGAACACGATATTGTCCACGAAAGCCGACCCGAGGGAAGAGATGACGAGCACGAAAGGAATCATAGCCGTGGCGCCGCCCTTCACATGCTCGGTGAGCGTGTCGGCGAGGTTGCGCGTAATGCTGGGCTCGCCGTTAACGCCGGCCGCATTGAGCGATCCGGCGATCGCGAAGAGCAGCATGAAGAAGAGAAGCGTCCACCATTCAACATCCTTCTCCACGTAATGGCGCGCGCGATGCGGACGCCAAATCATCAAAATGCCCGCCATCACAAGCGGCGTCATTATGAGAAACGCGTTATGGTTCTCCACCCCGCCGAGCGCCAGCAAGTGCTCGATCTGATGGTGGAAAGCGATGATGCACACCGTGGCCAAGAGGATGAAAAGCCCCGTCTTGTACGGAATCTTCAAGGCCGGCCCGAGGCCCATCTTACGGTGGCGCGCCATCGCCAGCGTCATGGCGCGGATGTCTTTGCGGAACCAGACAACCGTCAGAACCAGCGTCACCATCAAAGCCGCGAACGCCACCGGAGTGGCCCCCACCAGGAACTGGGCGAACGTGAAACCCGCCTTGTTGCCGATGAAGATGCCCACCGGATTGCCGAGCATCGTGGCCGAAGATCCGATATTGGTGGCCATCACCGCCATCAGCACGAATGGATGCGGCCTCAGTTTGAGCGTATCGCACACCTGAAACACGAGCGCCAGCACCACCACGATGGAACTCACCTCGTCCACCACCGACGCGAGCACGGCCGACAGCACGCAGAGAATGAGCGAAAAGCTTACGCCGTTCATCTTACGGCGGTTGATGATGGTCTGGATGACCCAGGTCAAGAAACCGAGATCCTTGAGGACGCCTACGATGATCATCATCCCCACCAGGAAGAAGATGATATCAAGCTCGGTGGCCTTGAGAATGGTATGGAGCGTCATCGCATGGCAGGAAATCAAGATCGCCACGCCGATGAACGCCGCCGCCACGCGCCGTTCCCAGAAAAAAAGCGTAGTGGAGATTACGCCCGCGAAAACCGCCAGCGTAATCTGCTGGGTGGTATTGACGGCCAGCCCGGCAAACCTTCCGCCGAAGGAAACCGCCAAAACTATGGCTGCGAGCAGCAGCAATTTGGAATTGAACTTTATCATGGCAATCCTACTCGCGGAAAATCTTGTTCAGGAAATCGCTGATGCGGATAAGCCCCACCAGTTTGTTGCCTTCGCGCACATAGCAACAAGGCGACCGGTATCGCGTCATCTCGCCGGCCACCTGGATGGCGGGCGCGTCAGGCTTGACCACCGGGAAATCGTCCACCATGATCTCGCGGAGCCAGGTCTTGCGTTCGTTGGCCAGCACCTCCGCGAACGGCTCGAAGTTGGCGATAGGCGAAAGATCGTCCATCCAAAGGAGATATTCCGGCAGACACAAGCGCAACAGTCCGCCGGCCTTCACGATACCCCGAAGGTCGTTGTCGCGATCCAACACGGCTATTTCGCTTACGCCGTTCTTGATGATCGTATCCACGCAAACCTGCAAAGTGTCGGTGTCGTGCAGATAGAGGAACTCGCGGCTCATGATGTCGGCGGCCGTGATGTAGCGCGGCAGATACGCCTTGCCCGACTCGAAGAACCGGTAGATGTCGCCAGCATTCGTCATGGCGGCCACCGTGCGCAACACTTGATCGTCCTTGAGCGCGGTGCCGAGCGCGCGCAGAATCTGCAGATAAAGGGCCGGTTGGTTCTGAGGAATCAACAGAAGAAATACGATATGCACGGCCGACTTCTCGCCCGGCCACACAATACCGCGTTCGCTTGTGGCGATCCGCACTTTAGGCTCGCTGATGTCCGCCAGGCGGGCATGGGGCACCGCAAGTCCGTCGCGGATCACGGTGGAGCCCATCGCTTCGCGCGCCGACACCTGACGGTACGATTCCTCGTCGGGCGTCAGGCGACGGATAACTTCTTCGCGCGACATCTCCCCGCAATGGGGGATGATGTCGTCTGCGCCGAAGAAGTTGGTAAGGTGAAGGTCTTCGGGTTTCAAACCGAGTACTTTCTGACGATCGCCTCGTATTCGGCGGCCTGCGCCTCCATAGATTCGACCATCTTGAACTGCGTATGGCAACGGACCAGGTTGTGGTCGTCGTAGGCGGTGCGGAAATACGTATCGCCCGCAAGGTAGTCGGTGAGGAACCGGATGCCGATCGTCATCGTGATAAGCCGGCCGGAGAACGCCAAGTTGGCCTTCTCCGCCTCGTTGAGGAACTTCGCCTGCGCGAGGTAGCCCTTGACGAGCGCCTCGAAGTATTCCTTCTTGGAATAGACCTTCGAGAGATCCTTCTCGTCTTCCGCCGCCGCGGCCGAAGAGGTGCGTACCATATCTCCGAAGTCGTACAGCGCCGAACCGGGCATCGTGGTATCGAGGTCGATCACCACGTTGGTGCCGTCGGGCGCCAGCATGACATTGTTGATCTTGGTGTCGTTGTGGGTGATGCGTTCGGGTATCTCGCCAGACTCCATCAACTTCACAATTTTGGCCGCCTCTTCGCGACGCGCGTCGACCCAGGCAAGCTCCTTGGAGACCAGCGCCTTGCGTCCCTTGACGTCCTTGGCCGCCGCCTCGTCGAGAAGCCGCAGGCGGTCGACCGTGTTGTGGAACTTGGGGATGATCTCACCGAGACGCGGTTCGGGCAGGTCGGCAAGGTCGTTCTGGAACTTGGCGAACGCACCCGCCACGAGCTCCGCCTGCGCCGGATTGGTGACGAGGTCGACGGACGTATAGCCCTCGAGGAACGAATAGAGGCGCCAGGGATTTTCGTAACCCTTGACCTCCAACGACCGTATACCCTTCTTGGCGAGGTGCTCCGTAACCCGGAGAACGTTGGCTTTAAGCATTTCAGGCGGGAAGATGTCGGTGTTTACGCGCTGCAGGATGTAGCGCGCGCCGCGTTTCGTCTCCACCTTGAAGGTGTCGTTGATATGGCCGGAACCATAGCGTTCGACCGAGGTCTGGTCGGTGACGCCCATGGAGGAGAGGGCCTGGGCCAACTCCTCCCGGGTGTAGTTGCGGTTGCTCATCTTACTTCTTGCCCTTCTTGGCCGGCTTCTTGGCTGCGGTTTTCTTGATTACGGGAATCTGCGCAGCCGCCACGCTCTGGCCAAGCCGGCGGAAATGTTCGTCCGGCACGAAGAGTTCGATCTTCTCGGCCCATTCGGGATAGACGTCCTTCAGCATCGTCTGCGCCGTCTCCAGAATCACGTCGCCGCCAAGGCCGGAGGTTACGCGCCCGAGCAGCATCATGCTGGAGTAGTCGTAGAACTCGTTGTACCACGGAATCGCGTGCGCCAGGAATCGGCCGATCTGCACGTACACCTTGAGCGCGCGCTGGTCACCCTTCTCCATGGCCGCCTGCACCACCTTGAGGCGCTCGGGGAGCTTCATGTCGGCCGGGAACTCGAAACCGTACTTCTCGGCGAGCCAGTTGACGGCCTGCTGGCTGAACGCCATCGCGCCCACGCCGGCATCGCCCGACCACTCGCACTTGGGGGCGTTGGGGTTGAAGTCGACCGGGGCGAACGCCAACTCGGTGATGCGGCCAGTGAGCGCGCCCGAGGGATCGATGTAGCCCACCGCCTCGGAGGAGCCCATCGCCACGCCCAGGATGCCCTTCTTGCCCATCGTGATCATGCCGGCCAAAGCCGAAACGTCGCCGTCGTTGTAGATCTCGAACGGCACGCCCCAATCGCGCTCGACGCGGAAGAACATATCCTGCGCCACCGGATACTTCTCGGGGTTCTGCTCCTTGATGGCGCGGAAGAGCGAAGCCACGCCCATCTTCTTGCCCACAAGCGTACCGGCCGTAGATCCGCCGATCGCGTCCACGCGCGGCAGCGTGGCGGCGGCTTCCTTGAGCCCGGCCGTCAGCTTGGAGTAGTGATACTCGGGATCGGGATTGTTGCGCGGATCCCAGGGGAATTCCTTGGAGAACACCACCTTGCCGTTGTTGAGCGCGGAAATCTTGAAGTCACTGGCGCCCAGATCGAACCCGATGCGGCAACCGTCCGCCACCGTCTTGACCTTGGTGAGCGTCTCGTTCGTTTCGGGCATCTTCTTGAGCGGAAGCACCACCGCCTCGACGGGACGCCCGTAGAGATCGGAGAAAAAGCCGTAGTCGAACTTGCGCGAGCCCTTGGGCGTATAAGCTTTGGCGACGGGCTGCACCACCGCATCGGGACCCGCCAGATACAACTTCCAGCCGCCAGCAGACCACACTATGAACTTGGCGATACGATCCACCACATAGCTCACCTGTTTGGCGGCCTTAGGATCGAGACGCTGGGGAATGGGCAGATCGTAGCGGAAGATCTTGCCGTCTTCGCGCTCCCACGCTATCGCCACCACGTCGGCCTTCGCACCGATACCGTCGTAGATTTCCCAAAGCGCGTTCATGGGCGCCACGAACTCGCTACAACCTTTGCACTTGCATGCCATGAGTTACCTCCTTTAGTGGATTATAAAAAACAAACGTTGACAAAATGCACCTAGCACGATCAGAAACTGCCGTTCATCAGGATCATGAGCGGAATCGTATTGCCGGTGGTTATGGCATTGAATACGCCAAGCTGTAGACCATGCATTTTCTTGGCGTAGTTGACCACTCCGATCTGGATGCCTTCCGCCTCGTCCGCCACGTTTACGGCACCGATGGAAATACCCATAAAGCTTTTTTCGTCAACATTCAACGCGCCCAGCGCCAAGCCCACGCAATCCTCCGCATTGACGTTGACCACACCCACTTGCATGCCGTACATCGCCTTGTCGAGATTGACCGCGCCCACCTGCAGACCGTACATCGCGTTGTCCCAATCGATCAGGCCAGCCTGGATGCCGGCACAAGTACCGTCCACAATATTTACACCGCCGGCCTGAATGCCATATTCGGCTTCGCGGGCAACGCCCACCACCGAGACATCAATGCCCATCACGTCCATATTTTCCATATAGAAACCGGCCGCACACGTCCTTACGCCGTACACCGATCCGGCAGGAAAAGGAATCTGGAACGGCAGCGAAACGAACTCCACTCCGATCGGCGACCACCAGCCCGACCAGGAAGCCGACCGGTTGTATTCCGCCGACGCCGCCAACGAACATCCGAGAACCGCCACCAACAATAGTTTTTTCATTTGCCGTTACCTCTTTCGAATTGCCTGCAAGCGCAGACCGCAGCCAGACGCGATTTTGCACCTAGTTGACATATAGTATATCATTTTTTCGGCCATTTGTCAATAGCCACTATGATTTAATTGAAATTGGCGGGCCTGGCGGGACTCGAACCCACTACCCACTGCTTAGAAGGCAGTTGCTCTGTCCAGATGAGCTACAGGCCCTTAATTGCCGTTTGGATGTATATTATATCATAATCCGCGGCGAAAAGTCAAGCCTTTTTCTGACTAATTTCGTCACGGATCCAGATAGAAGCGCCAAGCGCGAATACGGCCCGACCTGCTGTCTTGGCGGGGGGTATAGCGGAAGCCAGCCACCTCCACCTCGGCACCCATGTCGATGACCAGCCAGTGCGGAGGCTTGGGCAGAGCCTTGCTCCAACGCGAATGGTAGAAATTGCTGATCTGGCCGTCGATGGCATTTTCGGCCGCACCATCCTCGAGCCCATCCTCCTCGCTGGACACGGAAACGAAATCCCACGAATCATGCGGCACGCTGCGGCCCTTGGAATCCAGAATCTCGAACTCGGCCACCGCCGCCACGTTCTTGCCGCTCCAGTCGCTATCCATCACGAATGCGAAGCGCCGCGCTTTCTTGGGGCTTGCCAAACGAACATCGCGCGCATCGGAGGAATCCGGGAATTCGCCCTTGAGCTCTGGCGTGGCGGGCGGCGTAAACGGCTGCGACTCGCGCTTGGCGGCCACGATGAAATCGCAATCCGGGTGCATTTCGTCGAGGACAGGTTTATCTACGAAAGTAAGCCCCTCCGTCGGCACATTGCCCGCAAAGTCGAACACCACGAACTCGTTTTCGCCCTGTTTGAGCCAGCACCCGGGCACAAACATCGTCTGGGTGGGGCCGATGCCCCAGAAACGGCCGAGACCCTGTCCATTAACCCACACGAATCCCTTCTGCCAACCGCGCACGAGGAGCCAGGTGTCGGCGGTCGAGGGGAAGTCCACTTTGAAACGTTTGAAAAGACAGGGTTCGTTCTTCAATGTGGACGAATAGACGATGGAATCAAGGAATTCCCGGGTGGCCGGGGCGGGATAGGTGTTCCAACCTTTGACTGGGGCGCCATCGAGCGTGACCGGAGGCAGGAGCCCCTTCTCGGCATGGTTGATAGCCGTACCGAAGTGATAGCGACCCATGTTGCACACGACTATCGAGAGCATCTTGGTGCCGACCGGAATCTTGACTCCGCGATTGGCGAATCTCCGGCTCAAAAAGCCCACGTGCTTGCCATCCGCGAAGACCGCCGCCTGGTCGCGCAGGTTGGGTGTTTTGAGGATGCCGCCCCGGCCGTCGAGTTTGGCGGCGTAGACCATCGCGCCGTAGCCGAGCCCCAGCATCTCCACGGGCAACGGATCTTCCATGAGTTCGCGGTTGGCGGGCCGGGGGCTCCGGGGCGCGCCGATTTCCGCCTTGGCGGAGCTCTTCAGCGCCTGCACGGGCAAAGGACCGGGCACGGGCGGCAACGCAGCCAGTTCGGCGGGCGTCATGTACTTCTTCATCAAGTCCCGGAGCGCATGGAATTTGGGCGTGGCGCCGCCCTGCTCGTCGATGGGCGCTTCGTAGTCGTAGCTGGAGGTGATGGGGGCGAAAGGCGAGTTCTGCCCCGCCCAAACGTCAAAACTGGTGCCGCCGTGCGCCATGTAGAGCGAGAAGGAACCGCCGACCGACAGCATGTAGTCGATGTCGTCAATCATCTTCTTGACGGGCTTGGTGTGGTGGCGCTGGCCCCAGGTGTCATACCAGGCGGGATAGTATTCGCCGCACATCAAAGGTCCGCGTGGCTGCACGGCGCGGAGCTTCTCGAAGGCGTTCTTGGGGTTGGTGCCGAAGTTGACCACCTTGACAGTCTCCGGAATCACCCCTTTGGTGAGATGATATGCGGGATTGCAGGTGAAGATCGGCACCTCGAAACCGGCGTCGCGCAGCACTTTGTAGATGGCACGGATATATTCGCCGTCATTCCCGAAAAATCCGTACTCGTTCTCGTCCTGCACCATCAGAATGGGGCCGCCGCGCGTAACTTGAAGGTCTTTGAGCTCATCCGCCACGCGGGTCAGATATTCCTTGACCGGCCCCATGAAAGCGGGATCGCGCGTACGTAGCTTCACTTTGTCCGCACCCTTGTCGAGGAGCCACCAGGGGAAGCCGCCGAACTCCCATTCGGCGCAGGCGTAGGGGCCGGGACGGAGGATTACCCACAGTCCTTCTTCTTGTGCCACACGACAAAACTCTGCTACGTCGCGATTGTCGGAAAAGTCGAACCGTCCGCGCTCAGGCTGGTGATAATTCCAGAAAAGATACGCGCAGACGGTGTTGAGTCCCATCGCCTTGCACATCTGGAGACGTTGCCGCCAGTATGGACGCGGCACGCGGGCGAAATGCATCTCGCCGCAACGGATCTGGAATGTCTCTCCGTCGAGAAGAAAGGCGTCGCGTTCGGCCGAAACCTCGAACGTATGTTTGACAGGGGCGAGCGCGGAAGCGAAAACAATAGTAGACATGGCTATCAGGTTCATGCGGTACTCCTCTTTCTGGTTCGGTTCAAAGAAATCTGGCAATCAGCGCAATAAGCGCAGTGTCGGTGCGGAGAATCCGGGGACCAAGCGAACAGCGCAGGAAACCGGCCGTCTCCAACGCCTCCACCTCCCCTTCCGTCCAGCCGCCTTCGGGCCCTATCGCAAAAACGATATTCGCATCTGGATTGCGAGGAGGAAGCGGAGCTGGGCTTCCGTAGGGATGGGCCACCAGTTTGAGCCCTTGCAATCGTTCCAGTTCCGGCAAAAGATGACGGAAGCTGCGTTCAACTGTAATCGTCGGCAGAATGCTTGTGCCGGATTGCTGGAGCCCTTCGACAAGAAACGGCCGATAATTCTCCGGTTTCAAGATGGTGGCGCCCCAAAAATCCTTCTCCACCTTGTTGGCCCCAATAAGGAAAAGTCGACGCAACCCAAGCGCGGCAAGTTGAGGCAATATGCGCTTGAACACACGGGGACGAGGTGGTGCAAGAACGAGATCGAACCATGGTTCCGGGCCGGAGTCTCCAGCCTCTATCGCCACCGCAACCTCGCCGTCTTCGATGGCAAGAATTTTGCCAGCACCGATTTTGCCGTCAATCACACCCACCTTGAGCACCTGTCCCGCCTCGCCATGCAACACCTCAAGAATATGCCGTGCGCGAGCGTCGTAGATTTTCGCCACGCCATCCTTGATTTCTTCCGGCTCGAACAAAATGCGGTTCATCAGAAAAACGTCATCTGCCCCGGCAGTTCCGAGAGTTTCCGGCGGGGACGGCGCACCACGCGCGACTGTCCCGACACGTCGATTTCGTTGGCCTCTAAGTTGGATAGAATCTCGCCGGCACGCGCCACCACCTCTTGCGGGAGCCCGGCCATCGCACCCACGTTAATGCCGAAGCTTTTCTCCGCCACGCCGGGAACGATCCGGCGGAGAAACACCACGCGACCCTGTTCTTCCTTTACGCGCACGGTGTAGTTCTTGATGCCGGGGAAAAGGTCGGTGAGATCGGTAAGCTCGTGATAATGGGTGGCAAAGAGCGTCTTGGCCTTGCTCTCGGTACGTCCGTAAAGATACTCCGCCACCGACCAGGCTATGGAAATGCCGTCGAACGTACTGGTGCCGCGCCCGATCTCGTCTAGCACGATAAGCGACTTTCGCGTGGCGTTGTTGAGGATATTGGCCGTTTCCTGCATCTCCACTAGAAACGTGGAGCGTCCGCGCGAAAGATCGTCCCCCGCGCCGATGCGGGTGAATACGCGATCCAAAACCCCGAGCCGCATGTAGGAAGCCGGCACGAAACTTCCCATCTGCGCCATGATTGCAATGGTGGCCACCTGACGGATGTAGGTGGACTTGCCGGCCATGTTGGGGCCGGTAATAAGCATGATCTGGTTGTCCGAACAATCGAGAAACGTGGAGTTCGGCACAAACGGTTCGGCATCGGGCAACTGCTCGATGATAGGATGGCGACCGTCCTTGATCTCGAGAATGTCGCTCGAGTCGATCACTGGACGCACGTAACCGGCCGCGAGCGCGCGATCGGACAAACTCAAGATCGCATCCAGCTCGCCCAACTTCAAGGCCGTCTCCTGAATGGCGGCAGTGCGCAGATTCACGGAGTCCGCTATTTCCTTGTAAAGCTGCTGCTCAAGCGCAATGGCCTTGCCGGTGGCGCCCAGCACCTTTTCTTCGTATTCCCTCAATTCCGGCGTGACAAACCGCTCGCCCGTAGTCAACGTCTGCCGGCGCTGATATTCCGGCGGCGCCAAATGGGCCAAGGACTTGGTGATCTCGATCACGAAACCGAAATTCTTGACGTACTTCACCTTGAGCGACTTTATGCCGGTACGCTCCTGTTCCTTCGTCTGATATTCCGCGAGCCAGGAATGGCCGTCGCGGGCAATGGCGCGAAGTTCGTCCAGTTCGGCACTGTAGCCCGACGCGATAAACCCGCCTTCCGACAACATTACGGCGGGTTCGGGGGCGATGGCACGGTCTATGAGATCCACAATGCCGGGCTCTCCGGTCAAAACATCGCCAACAAGCGGATTTATTGCGGGAATCGGCCGGAGCGACTCCGCCAACGCCTTGAGGTCGCGAGGATTGGCGCGGCCCGCAGAAACCTTGGCTACAAGCCGGTCGAGATCGCGCACGCCGGAGAGAAGTTTGCGCAAAGTCCCCAGCGCCGCGCGGTCTCCCATAAAACGCTCTACCTTGTCCAGCCGGGCGTTGATGGCTTCCGGCAAGGCAAGAGGATGTAGGATCCAATTCCGGATCGTTCGCGCACCCATCGGAGTTTTGGTGGCGTCAAGCACGCCAAGAAGCGATGCCTCTTTCGCCACCTCGCCTCCCGGCACCAGCTGGAGATGGCGACAGGTGGAAGCATCCAACACCAGCGCGTCGGACGCTGATACCACCCGTATCTTGCGGATATGGGAGATGGAGTGATGAAGCGTAACACCTACATAATGGAGCAACGCCCCGGCCGCGCAAACGAGATCGGGATCTTCAAGACCGAATCCATCGAGACTTGCCACCTTAAAATGGCGCAACAACGTTTCCCTGGCCATGTCCAACGCGAAAGTCCAGGCGTTCTCTTCAGTCTTCGCCAGCGTCTCCATCGGCGAATAGCGCTCCACCGCACCGCCTTTCTCGCACAAAAATTCGCCGGTCGCAAGATCGAGAAGCGCAATGCCAGAACCATAGACCGACGCCAGATAGTTGGAGCGGGTTTCGTCCATGATGCCGTCTTCGGTGATGGTGCCTGGCGTGACGATGCGAGTCACTTCGCGTCGGACAAGTCCCTTGGCGAGCTTGGGATCCTCCACCTGGTCGCACAAGGCGGCCGTCTTACCGGCGCGAATAAGTTTGGAAAGGTAGCCGTTGAGCGCATGATAAGGAACGCCGCACATTGGCATGTCGCCGCGATGCGTTAGTGTAGCCCCAAGAATGGGCGAGGCCACGATAGCATCCTCGCCGAACATTTCATAGAAATCCCCCAACCGAAACATTACGATCGCACCCGGCGGCACTTCGCGCTTGATCGCGAAGTACTGACGCATCATTGGAGTTAGCTCTGCCGCCATCTTCAGCGATGCTTCCAGAATACGCGGATGCCGGCCACGAGGAAGATGAGATATGGCAATACGGCTGCCGGAACGGGCCAGAGGAGACCGAGGCTGGCAAGCACCATTCCTCCGATCACTATGCCGTAGAAAAGAAAATACATGCCAAGTGCACCCAAAATGCCCTTGAAGACGCTCTGCCGCCCTGACGCAACCCCGGCGGGAATGGCGATAAGCACGATTAGAACGCAAGCCCAAGGTGCCAAGATTCGCGAACAGATGTCGTATACATACTGATCTCGCTGGGATCCGGCGATATCCTTGCGGGTTTGAATGAAATGGATCATGTCGCGGATGGAATTGTAGGCCCAGGCGCGGTTCTGCAAGATAAAATCCATCGGACGCTCGGTGAACTGAGGAAAATTGCGGTAAGGAAGCGCGTCCAATTCCGGGGTTGGAGTGGCTATTTCCGAACCGGCAGCGTCGTAATGTTGGACCTTCGCGTTGGTGAACCACCACTGTCCGTCCAGATACTCCGCCTTTTCGGCCGTAACCGTCATCAGCCGGGTGCCGCCCAACGGACGGTCAACCGCCACTTTGACGTCTTTCAGGATGTAGCCGTCGTCATCGCCGAAGGAGTCTACCGTCCAAGTGCGAGAATCGGCGGCATTGCGGAAGATGATGTCGTCTGAAGCCTTCATCTCCGCTTGCACGAAACGGGCATTCTTGAATTGGACCGCCCATTGCGCGGTATCAGGCACAAAACTCTCGTTCACCCAGTAGACGAATCCCGACATAAGCGCCGCCACAAGCAACATCGGGATTGAAATGGACAGAAAACTGATACCGTTGGCGCGCATGGCCACGAGCTCGGAATGGCGGCAGAACGACCACATGGTATAAAGCGCCGCCAGCATCAACGCGGCTGGCGCAAGATAGTGGAAGTAAGGCCCCAGATAGGCGAGGAAATACTTTACAAGCGTCCAAGCGTCGGCATCGGAAGCGATGATGCGGGAGAACGATCCAAACAACTCAAAGAGGACGTAGATCGAAATGAACCCCGTCAGACAGTAGAAAAGCGGAATAAGATATTCCAGCAATATGTAACGACTCAAGATTCGCATAATGCCCCCGTTAGTTCGCCAACCGATTCGAAACCATGGCGCTCGCAATAGTCCGAAATGCCGTCATAAACCTTGGCGGCGGTATCCGGCGCGGAGAAGGTGGCGGTACCAATGGCCACCGCGCTAGCCCCGGCGAGAAGAAACTCGATGGCATCCTTGGCTTCGTAAACGCCACCCATCGCAAGAATGGGGAGTTTCGACACCTTGTGCGCGTCGTACACCACCTTGACGGCAACCGGATGCACGCAGCGTCCGCTCAAACCTCCGGTCCGGTTGCCCAGCACGGGGACTCGCTTTTCGATATCGATCACCATCGCCGGAATCGTATTGATGAGACTCAACGCGTCCGCACCCGCATCCTCGCACGCCTTAACGTAAGGTGCTATGGAAGGAACATTGGGCGCAAGCTTCACGATGAGCGGCAACCTGGTGGCGGCACGGACCTTGGAAACCACCGAAAAAAGCACCTTGGGGTCCTGACCGAAAGTATGTCCGCCCGCCTTGACGTTGGGACAAGAAACGTTCATTTCGAGGGCACCTATCTGCGGTTTGCCGGCAGTTGAAAGCGTTTCGGCCACCTGGGCGTATTCATCCTCCGATCCGCCCCAAATGTTGACGATGACCGGTGGTGCGTTCTTGACCAGCGAATATATCATCATGTCGCGCTCAAGGAAGTGCTTTACCCCCATCCCCTGAAGCCCGATCGCGTTGACGAGGCCGCCGGGAACTTCGGCATGGCGCATCATAGCGTTCCCGGGCCAGGGTTCCATTCTTACGCCCTTGGCGGTTACCGCGCCCAGTTTGGAATAGTCGACAATATCGCGGTACTCGTGTCCGTAGCCGAACGTGCCGGATGCAGTGGCCACCGGGCTCCTCATTGTGAACCCGCCCAGATTGACAGCCATATTCACCATACCAGTTCCTCCGCTTTGAACACTGGCCCTTCGATACAACAACGCGAATTGCCGCGAACCGTTTTCTGGATGCAGGCGAAACAGGCGCCCATACCGCAAATCATATGGCGATCTACGGATATCCAGCCGGGAACCTTGAGCGCAAGCGCCCTTTCCGTAACCGCTTTCAAAAGTCCGTCCGGCCCGCAGGTAAAGAGCTCGAACTTCTCGCCCTTCGCGCGCAATTCGTTGATGGTTTCGTCCAGCGGTCCCACCACGAAACCTTTGTAACCGAGAGATCCATCGTTGGTGGACACCTTCATCTCCACACCCAACGCCTCGAACTTGTCCAGCGCCAAAAGATCGCCTTTGGTGCGCCCGCCCACGAACAGGATGGACCTGGGAAGCCGCTTCGCGAGAAAATGGAGCGGCGCCACACCGAATCCGCCGCCAACGAGCAACGCCACGCCATCGCACTTGGCCGGGAAACCTCGTCCGAGCGGACCTTGGATCTCCACCGTCTCTCCGGGTTGCACCTTGGAAAGCGCGGCCGTACCGCGGCCAACCTCTTTGTACAGCACGGTCACTTTGCCGTCTTGGGCGTCAAACACGGAAAAAGGCCGACGCAACGCCGACGTTTCCAGCGTCGGCACCCGGATATGCACGAACTGCCCCGGTTGCATCTCGGCCGCCTGCTTGGGCGCTTCCACCGTAAGATACCGGTATCCGGCGGAAAACTCGCGGTTCTCCAGCACTTTGGCCGTTTCATTATATTTCATGGCGCTGCATGACTCCTTTAAGCCCATTCCACATTTCACGTTTCCTGGACTGCACTTCCGGCGCATTCACCCCAAGGCGAACAAATAATTCCGGCGAATAGGTTACGTAGACGTTGGGATGGCGGGGCAGGTAGTTCCCGGGGCCCGTCCGTTCGTCGGGGAAAAACTTGCGGTTGGCTTCCGACCCCAAGACCACATACACCCTTGCATCCGGCAAAGGCCCATCGACAGCCGTCGTCGGCTCGATCTTCAATGCTGTAGCAATTTTGCGCACTATTTCCGCCGCCAGGGACGAAAGCGGCGCGTGATGCAAAAATACCACTTTCGCTCGCGGTCCCGGATGCTTGACCGCAGACGCGGCGACAGCCGAAGAAGTAGCCGACCTGTCCGGTTCGGGCAGATGGCGGAAATTCCGCGCTTCGGCCGGACGCCGGAACGCGGACATATCCACTTCCACCGTCCGCTCGCCAAGCGTGCGCGACAGCTTAAGCTCCGCTTCGAGCGAGCAAAGGATAAAGTCCTTTACGGTCACTTGGCCTTCTTGGGGGCCTTCTTGAAGCCGTAGGGATTTTTGCTCTGCCAATTCCAGGCGTCGCGGCACATTTCCGCGATTCCGCGTTTGGCCTTCCAGCCGAGCTCCTTGGCAGCAAGCGAAGGATCCGCCCAGCATTCGGCGATGTCGCCGGGACGGCGAGGCTGGATCTTGTAGGGCACCTTGCGCTTGGACGCCTTTTCGAACGCCTTGACGACCTGCAGCACCGAATAGCCGTTGCCGGTGCCGAGGTTGTAGATCTTGAGCCCCAGCTTGGGATTCTTCTCCAGCTTCTCGATGGCCTTGAGATGGCCAAGCGCAAGATCCACCACATGGATGAAATCGCGCACGCCCGTGCCGTCCACCGTTGGATAGTCGTTGCCGAACACGTTGAGCTCGGGGAGCCGCCCCACCGCCACCTGCGCCACGTACGGCAGGAGGTTGTTGGGAATGCCGGCCGGATCTTCGCCGATGAGTCCGCTCTTGTGCGCTCCAATCGGATTGAAGTAGCGTAACAAAATGACGTTCCATTCCGGATCGGCCTTCTGCACATCCTTGAACACCTGCTCCATCATGAGCTTCGTCCAGCCATAGGCGTTGGTGCAGCCGGGCGTGGGGAAGTCCTCGCGGATCGGCACAGAAGCGGGATCGCCGTAAACGGTGGCCGAGCTGGAGAACACGATATTCTTGCAACCATGCGCCGCCAAGCACTTGAGCAGCGTGAACGTGCCGCCCAGATTGTTCTCGTAGTACTTGAGCGGAATGCGGGTCGATTCGCCCACCGCCTTCAGCGCCGCGAAATGGATGGTGGCGTCGATCTTGCCTTCCTTGTCCAATACCTGGTTGAGTCCAGCCTCGTCGCGAATGTCGAGTTCGTAGAACTTGGGCGTCTTGCCGGTGATCTTCCTCACCCGCTTGAGCGACTCCTTGCAGCTGTTGCAGAGGTTGTCCACGATCACCACCTTGTGTCCGGCGTCCAAGAGCTCCACCACCGTGTGGCTGCCGATGAAGCCCGCTCCGCCCGTTACGAGAATTTTCATGCTGTTTTCCTTTCTTTTAAACCATGGTTATTGAAGCGTGGTAAGACTGCAGGCTGCGCACCTCGCCCTTGCCGCTCATGGCGGCCGCGATGCCTTCCGAAGCGGCCTTGGCGGCGGCAATAGTGGTGAGGTAAGGCACGCGGTACTTGATGGCGGCCTGGCGGATGCGACTGTCATCCGCGCGCGAGTCGCGCCGTCCGCTGGGGGTGTTGATGATGAGCGTCACCTCGCGGTTCTTGATGGCGTCCAGCACGTCGGGGCGCCCCTCGCCGATCTTGGCCACCACCTTGCCCTGCACGTGATGCCTCTTGAGAAACTCGATCGTGCCCGAAGTGCCGATCACCTCGAAGCCGAGCTGCGCCAGCCGCACCACCGCCTCGATGGCGTCGTCCACCTTTTCGGAGAGCGACACTAGCATCTTGCCGGGCGTCGTGGGCAGCGGCGAGCCCGCCGCCTCCTGCGACTTGTAGTAGGCTAGCCCAAACGTATCCGCCAGCCCCAGCACCTCGCCAGTGGAGCGCATCTCCGGCCCAAGCACCGGGTCCACCTCTGGGAACTTCTCGAACGGCATCACCGCCTCCTTCACGCCGAAGTAGGGGATGGACTTCTTCTTGTCGAGCCCCAGGCTCACGATCGTCTCGCCCAGCATGAGGCGAGTTGCGATGCCGGCCATCTGCGTACCGGCCACCTTGGAAACAAGCGGCACCGTGCGCGATGCGCGGGGGTTGGCCTCAATCACGTAGACCTTGCCGTTCTCAATGGCGAACTGCATGTTCATGAGCCCCACCACCTTGAGCTCGCTCGCAATCCGGCGGGTGTACTCGAGGATGGTGCGCTTGGAATCCTCCGGAATACCCTCGGGCGGCAGCACGCAGGCGGAGTCGCCCGAGTGAATGCCCGCCAGTTCGATGTGCTGCATGATGGCGGGGATGAAAACATCCTTGCCGTCCGAAAGCGCATCGGCCTCGCACTCCATGGCATGGCAGAGGAAGCGGTCGAGATAGAGCGGACGATCAGGCGTCACGCCCACGGCCTTGTCCACGTATTCGCGGAGCATTAGCTCGTCGTAGATGACCTCCATGCCGCGCCCGCCCAAGACGAAACTCGGACGGATGATCAGCGGATAGCCAAGCTCGTTCGCGCACTTGATGGCGCCTTCCAGGTCGGAAGCCATCATCGACTCGGGCATCGGCACGCCCAGCTTGTCCATGATGGAATGGAAGAGATCGCGGTCTTCGGCGTCGTCGATGGAGTCCACGCTCGTGCCCAAGATCCGGCAACCGGCCTCCTCGAGGCCCCGCGCGATGTTGAGCGGCGTCTGCCCGCCGAACTGCACGATGATGCCTTCGGGCTTCTCCGCCTCGTAGATCTGGAGTACGTCCTCCACCGTCACCGGCTCGAAATAGAGCTTGTCGGACGTGTCGTAGTCGGTGGAGACCGTTTCCGGATTGCAGTTGACGATGATCGTCTCGTATCCCATCTCGCGCATCGCCATCGCGGCGTGGCAGCAACAGTAGTCGAACTCGATACCCTGGCCGATACGGTTGGGTCCGCCACCCAAGATCATCACCTTCTTGGGATTGCCGGAGACCGGCGCCTCGCGGAACGCCGCCGCGCGCTTGGGATCGGGATCGGCCGCCACTTCGTTGTAGGTGGAATAATAGTACGCCTTATCCTCCACTCCGGAAACCGGCACGGCAAACCAACGTTCGCGGCAACCGATCGCCTTGCGCCGGTCGCGGATTTCCTTCTCGGCCACGCCCAGTATCTGCGCCAGATATTTGTCGGAGAAGCCGTCCTTCTTGGCCTGTACAAGCAAATCGTCCGGAATCATTCCGCCCTTGTACTTGAGAATAGCCTCTTCCTCCTCCACCAGTTCCCTCATCTGATCGACAAAGTAGGCCTTTACGCCGGTGCGCTCGAAGATCTGCTCGTTGGTGGCGCCCTTCCTCACCGCCTCGTACATCTGGAAGTGACGCTCGGAATTGGGCACGGCCAGCATCTTCAAAAGTTCTTCCAGGCTCCTCTCGTGGAAATCCCTGGCGAACCCGAGACCCGCCCGTCCGCGCTCCAGCGCCCGAATGGCCTTCTGGAACGTTTCCTTGTATGTCTTGCCGATACTCATCACTTCGCCCACAGCCTTCATCTGGGTGCCGAGCTTATCCTCCACGCCGCGGAACTTCTCGAACGCCCAACGGGCGAACTTGAGCACCACGTAATCGCCATCGGGCGTGTATTTGTCGAGCGTTCCGTCGCGCCAGTAGGGGATTTCGTCGAGCGTCATGCCCGAGGCCAGCTTGGCGGAAACTAGCGCGATCGGGAAGCCTGTCGCCTTGGAGGCAAGCGCGGAAGAGCGGCTGGTGCGAGGATTGATCTCGATTATCACCACGCGCCCCGTCTTGGGATCGTGCGCAAACTGGACATTGGTGCCGCCGATCACGCCGATGGCCTCCACGATCTTGAACGCGTCGCGTTTGAGCCGCTCTTCAAGCTCCTTGGAGATCGTGAGAAAAGGCGCGGCGCAGTAACTGTCGCCCGTATGTACACCCACAGCATCGATATTCTCGATGAAGCAAATGGCGATCATCTGGTTCTTCGAATCGCGCACCACCTCCACCTCCAGCTCCTCCCAGTTGAGGATGGATTCCTCGATGAGGCACTGGTGCGTGAGCGAGGCATCGAGTCCGCGCGCGCAGATGGTCCTTAACTCCTCTACGTTGTAGCAGAAACCACCGCCCGCGCCACCCATCGTATAGGCGGGTCTTACCACCACCGGATAACCGATCTCCCCTTCCACCAGCTTGACCGCTTCCTCCACGCTGTGCACGATACCCGAACGCGGAGTTTCGATACCTAACGACTGCATGGTGGACTTGAACACTTCGCGGTCTTCGCCGCGCTCGATCGCGCCCAAATTGACGCCGATCACCTTGATGCCGTATTTGTCGAGGATGCCCTTCTTGGCAAGCTCCATAGAAAGGTTTAGTCCCGTCTGGCCCCCCAGGTTGGGCAAAATCGCATCTGGCCGCTCTTTCTCAATGATCTGCTCCAGTCTTGCCTCGTTCAGCGGCTCGATATAGGTGGCGTCGGCCATCACCGGATCGGTCATGATGGTGGCGGGGTTGGAATTGACCAGCACCACCTTGTATCCGCACGCCCGCAAAGCCTTGCACGCCTGCGTTCCGGAGTAGTCGAACTCGCAGGCCTGGCCGATGACGATCGGACCGGATCCGATAATCAGCACCTTGTTCACGTCAGCTCGCTTCATTGCTTCTCAAACCTTTCTGGCAAAATAAAACTTTATTGGCATATATTATACCATAAATTACGAAAAAACGCAAGACCTTCGCTTGCGTTTCAGAGCAAAAATCGAAAGCCCCGCCAAGGTCAGCAACCCCGACGACGGCTCAGGGATGGTGTTGTGCACATCCGTCACATGGGTAGAGTCCATATACCACGGATTGTAATTCTCTCCGAACGACACGCTACCGCTAGTAAGACTTTGCCTCCCGTACAAAATATAATCGGCATCTCCCGGGAAAGTTGTCGTATTTAACAGCGCCAAGTAAGCCCAAGCCGCCGTAGTGTTCACACTGAAGTTTTCTGGATTGGTTGCGCTGTATATCTCACTTTTATAAATCACCGCCGAGGACGGTATATCCCCCAGATCTTTACTTCCACTCGTAAGCAACTTGTTGAAATTTGATTCGTCAAAACCAGAGCTGTCAATCAACAGCATGTAATAACCCATCTCGTATGGGCGCGATGTGTATTCATCAATCGGATATAGGCTCAGATTGTAATTGACATACACCGCCTCAGCCAAAATAGGCAAGCTCAAAACCGTCATCAATGCTATTATTCTTTTCATTATCTGTATCCTCCTTAAAGATCGTACGGCGGGGGTGAAACCCGTGCCTCGAAATCCTCCTGCGTCCACACCCGGTAGCGCTCCTCCTCCCGCACCGCCAGATATTCCCGGTAGCCCTCGCGCCAGATCATATAGGCGATAAGAATCCGCACGAAGCCCCAACTGCCGCCGCTCAAAATGGCGTCAAGGCCGGAAAAACCCAACACAATCGCAAGCGCCCTGCCCACCCACATGGCAATCAACGTGGCCTTTTCGCGATTGAAGAAAATACGCATGACCGACCGGAAAATCCGTCCCCCGTCCATCGGAAAGCCGGGCAGCAAATTGAACGCCCCCAGCATCACGTTCATCCATCCCATATAGTAGAACATCGAAGCGAGCCAACGGTTGTGTACGGGTACGGTACCGAACAGAACGAATCCGATTCCCGCCAAAACGAAACTCACCATCGGACCGGCCAGTGCGGTCAGGAATTCCTTCCATGCCTTCCGCGGAAGCGCGATCAAACTTGCGCATCCGCCCAGAAGCGAAATCGTGATGTCGCGCGTCCGGTAGCCGAACGCCGCCGCCGTAAGCGCGTGTCCCAATTCGTGCGCCACGATCGAAATGGCGAGCACCAACGCCGCCCCCACTCCGAACGTAAGCGATCCGGAGTTGACGACCATCATCAAAAGGAGGAAAATGCAACTCGCATCCACATAGATCGGAATGTCGAAGAGCTCTCCCAGTTTGTATTTCCCGTTAAGCATAAGACTTCAAAATTGCGTATCCCCGCCGGTTGATGATTTCGACTTGCGGAAAATACTTCTCCTGCACCGGCCTCAAGTTTTCCGCGTTCTTTACTACCGTATAGCACGCACCGCCCGGCTTGAGACAGCGCCGGGCCGTATCCAGAAACACCTCGGCGATGCGATAGTCGGAATAGTACGGAGGATTCCCCGCAAACACGTCGAATCCGGTTTCCTCCGTCCCGTTGTCGGACAAGACCACCTTGCCCTCCACGCCTAGGTTCTTCATGTTTTCTTCCGCCGCCTCGACCGCCCGCGTATGCGAATCGACGAGCGTAAGGTCGCACGGCAATACGGAATTGACGAGGAGACCCACCATTCCGGAGCCGCATCCCATATCCAGAAGTTTCGGTTTTTTCACTCCGGCCGCCTTCAGTTCCCGGCTCACCACCTCCGCCAGCGCCAATCCCCCCTCGTCGCTCCGGCGATGGCAAAAGCATCCCGGATACGAGCAAAGTTTAAGTTTGGGTCCGCCCGGCACGCTCGCTTCCCACTCCGCGCGGAATACGCGGTGGCGCTTCATGTCGCGAACCTTGTCCATAAGATCGTTCCGGTCTCGCTCGCGGCCCACGTAGTCGAGTTCCCATTTGCACCCCAGCGATGCGATCTCCTGCAGAAGATCGAGCGCCAGCTCGCCCGGCATGAGTTTGGGACCGGTGCGAAACTTTACAAGATCCCAATGTTCGTCCGGGATGTGCGGCGTACAGATTACGCGATCGCGCTTGAAAATCTTCTTGATCGAATGGTAGTGGTAGATGTCCAGAGTGTGGACGGTCGTGTCACCCTCCAGCATCCGGTTCGTAAGGTCAGAAACCTTATAGCCTACCAGCAGCGTTTTCAATCCGTTCAATCGTTTTTGCTTTGCCCACGAGTTCCAGCATCTCGAAAAGTCCCGGTCCGTCCATCCGTCCACTCACCGCCACCCGGACCGGATGCACCCAGGGGCCCATTCCGTTCCCTTGGCTGAGTTCTTTCACCAATGCCTCCAAAACCGGCGCCCTCCAGTCCTCCACCGCCCCGAAACGCCCAGCGAGATCGAGGAGGATCTCCTTGACGCCCGGCTTCGCGAGCCGCTTCTCCACCGCCTTGGGATCCACAGGATAGTCGTCGCCGAAGAGGTAGCTAACTGACGCGGGCATGTCGTTCAGCGTCTTGGTGCGGGGTTTCATCTGGGCTACGAAAAGCTCCCACCACTTGTCGCTCCTCCCATCCGCGGCCGGCCCCACCTTCTCCATCGCGAGCGCCTTGAAGTTGGCGTCTGGGATCTGCTTGATGTATTCGCCGTTCATCCACGCGAGCTTCTTGGGGTCAAACATCGCCGCCGTCACGTGCACCTTCTCGAGCTCGAAGAGCTTTATCATCTCTTCGCGGCTCAGGATCTCGCGGTCGTCGCCGGGGTTCCACCCGAGGAGCAGCAGGTAGTTGAAGAGCGCCTCCGGCAGATACCCCTGTTCGCGATATTCGCCCACGAACGCCGCGCCGTCGCGCTTGGAGTAGGGCTTGCCCTGCTGATTGACGATCATCGAAAGATGGCCATACTTGGGGATCGGCGCACCTAGGGCCTTGAAGATCTCGATATGCTTAAAAGTGTTCTCCACGTGGTCATCGCCCCGGATGATGTGCGTCACGCGCTGGTCGATATCATCCACCACGTTCGCGATGTGGAAGATGGGCGAACCGTCGCTCCGGACGATGGCGAAGTCCTGCACATCCTCCGCCTTTTTGGACATGCGACCTTTCACGATGTCGTCAAACTCAATCGTCCCCTCCTTGGGCATGCGGAACATAGTGACGACGCCGGTCTTGCCGTCGCGCGAAGTTTTCTCCACCTCGTAGGCGCGCCCCATCGCCTTCAGCTGCTCCACCGCCTCCAGATGGCGCTTGACGTTCTTCGTCTGGTAGAAAACCTCCTCATCGTAGTCGAGCCTAAGCCACTTCATGCAGTCAAACAGCACCTGGATGGCCTCCGGCGTGGACCTTTCGAGGTCGGTATCCTCCACCCGCAGCAGAAACTTACCCCCCGTGTGGCGCGCGAATA
>Ga0265298_10001406_pt1 | contig 35661 bp, 47 predicted proteins | sample AusTroGonzalo_MG_3_FD_193486 | JGI IMG/M metagenome (GOLD analysis project Ga0265298, IMG submission 193486) | Bovine rumen microbial communities from tropical cattle in Woodstock, Queensland, Australia - Gonzalo_01 | ecosystem: Host-associated > Mammals > Digestive system > Stomach > Rumen ...
CGGCGAACAAAAGGTGAACGTGGAAGTGCCGGTGCTGGGGGTGCAAATGGGCGGCACGGACCTGACACCGGACAGCTCGACGAAAAAGGTGAATGTTCCGGTTGATTCCTCCTTTGTCAGCAACAGCGTGAACCCGGTGCAGAGCAAGGTCGTGAAGGCAGCGCTGGACGAGAAGGCGCCCCTGGCCTCCCCGACATTCACGGGGACGCCGGCAGTGCCGACAGCGGCGGCGGGCACTAACACCACCCAGGCGGCGAGCACGGCCTTTGTAAAGACCGCGATCGAGAACGCGCTGAGCGGAAAGATCGACCTGCAGTTCAGTTTTCTGCAGCAGCTGCCGGTGAGCGGCGTGGTCGGCACATTTTACTTTATCCCGGCGACGAACAGCGAGAGCGGCGTGGACGAGTGGGAGGAGTACGTGTGGAACGCGACGGACAGCCAGTTCGAGCGGATCGGCGCGGCGACGCTGGACCTGACGGACTATTTCAACACAACAAACCTGCCGGCGATCACCAACGCGCAGATCGAGACCATCCTGGCAACCCCGGAAACCTGACGGGGAGGTGTGAGGGATGGCAAACAGGCTTGACGACAGCGGCCTGCTTTATCTGTGGCACCGGCTGAAGACACTGCTGGGGACCTTCAGCGTGAGCACGGGAACGATCAGCAGCCTGCCGAAGGAGATCAGCGACAGCCGGATCGACGAGAGCACGGTGGTGCTGAATGAATGGCTGTTCAACGACGTGGAGATCGGCTGGGTGACGGTGAGCGGGAAGCTGATCCTGTATGGCGACCTGCCGAGCGGAACGACCAAGCCGAGCAGCCGGCTGAGGCTGGCCAGGGTTGCGGGAGAAAGCAACCCGGCGCCGGCGTGCGTGATCAGCGCGGAGGCGAACGGGGACATCAAGGCGGCGTATACGAACCTGATCCCGGGGACGCAGTACAGCTTTATCCTGACACTGGACGACGAGGGCGAGCCGCTGTATGTGACGAGCGGGAGCTTTACGGCGCCGAAGATCAGCCACACATTCACGCTGGAGAACAGCGAATACGCGTTCGAGGCCGGGGATTATACGATGACGACGGGGACGATCGTGAGCAACGAGCTGACTTATACCCCCCCCAGTGAATCAATAGATCCTGAGGAAGAAGAAGAGCCCGAAGGAGAGTAAACAATGGCGCAGGGCATCATCAAAAGCGAAGAGACCCGGAACCACATGACAGGCCTGCTCTGGACGAACATGGGCAACCTGGAAGGCGACATGCAGGACCTACAGGGGGACATGGCGGACCTGCAGGAGGACGTGGCGGAGGCGATCGAGCAGATCGACAACGGCGTGCCGGAGCTGGAAGCGGCGAAGGCGGCATTTTACGCGGAGCTGATGGCCGCCGGGATGAAGAAGCTGAACGGGCCGAACCTGATCAAGCAGCCGCAGTATACGTCGAGACCATATCCGAGCAGCGCCGTGATCGAGGAGACGCTGAACATCCCGGCGGAGGACGCCACGGCGGCGGCAGCTGTGCTGACGTACACCGTGACGGACGAGAACATTACCAGTTCCTATGTGCTGCACGGCGTGGTGATCAGCAACTATGACGCGCTGACGGGAATGAGTAAGGTGACTGCGACCTTTGCCGCGGGCAGCGCGACAATCTCTATCGCGGCCCGGGAAGGCGCCCACACGGCCATGACCGTGAAAGTCTACCTGTGCACGGTGGCCACCGTGACGGTTCCCTACGGTGAAATCTCCCGAAGCTACGCGACCAGCCAGCCGTGGCTGGATTCCATCGGTAATCCCGGCGGATACTCGGGTAACGAAACCGGGGACCAGATCGCGGAGAGCGTGGTGACCCTGACCGGGGCAAACATCGTGACGGAGGAAGACGGCACGCAGTATACGCAGGCCCTCCAGTTTACGGTGACCAATCCGCCGAGCAACGGGTGGGGCAACGCGGACAAGCTGATCTGGAACTACGGGAACATCGGGTCCATCGAGATGGAGAACGGCGAGCCGAAATATCAGCGATACGGACAGCTCGACGCGCTTGAGGTCGGGAAGACCTATACAATGAGCTGCTGGGCCCGGATGACCGCAGCGAACACCAAGGCTCGGCTGTGGCTGGGGTGCTGCCCGTATAATGCCCAGTATCTGAAAGTCCCGAATGGGTATGACATGAATAACATTGAGGTGACGAGCACCACCTGGACACGGGTCAGCTTTACCTTTGTATTCAACCCCACGGGCAACCAGTTCTACACTTATACCAGCGGCAACAAAACATACCAGGGCGTGAACTGGCTGAAGCAGATCGGCTTCGGCGTGTGCCGGAAGTATGCCGGCACGGTGCAGCTGTGCGGATTCCGGCTGGTGGAGGGTGAACTTTATCTGCCGGACGCGAGCAAGCTGATCACCGACAAGGCGGACAGGGAAAACCCGGCATTTACCGGGACGATTACCCTGGGGAACACAACAATGACGGAGGTGCAACTGGCGGCACTGCTCGCACTGGAGAGCGCAAACGGCCAGAGCTTCTGACAATGGATAAGGGAACGAGACAGGCGGAGGGTTTTATGGTATCGGAACTAAGGTGGAGCATCTTTCAGATCAAGGAAGGGCATATACGGATCATTATCAACAGCGGCGAACGGCCGCCGGACAAGCTGGCCAACAGCTATACCTACGAAAACAGGTTTCGGAAGAGCCTGCAGAAATACGGGGAGATCAAGAAAATCGACCTGATCATCAACAGCCCGGGCGGGGTGATCGACAGCGCGTTCGGGATTCTGGCGGGGCTATATGACCTAAAGAAATGCAACGGGCGGGTGCTGATCGACAACTATGCCGGGAGCGCCGCGACGGTGGTGGCCTTCGGGTGCAAGGCGCCGGTGTATATCGTGCCGACGGGACGGATCAAGGTTCACCTGCCGAAGGCCATGGTGATGGCCAATAAAGGCGGGATATGGACGACGTACCAGAAACTGAGCAAGCTGAGCACGGTAAACATGATCACGGCGGTATACCGGGGAAAGTGCCACAAAAAGCGCAGCGAGATCCGGAAATGGATGGAGGAAAGCAGGTGCTTTACGGCGCTGGAGGCCATGGAGGCCGGACTGGTGGACGGCGTGATGACGCGGGAAGACTTTAATAAACTATAACGAGGGAGGACAGAGGGGAAAATGGCGAACCTGATTACAACGGACACAGAGCTGACCAGCGTGGCCAGCGCGATCCGGGCAAAGACCGGCGGGACGGACCCGCTGGAATACCCGGCGGAGTTTATCAGCGAGATCGGCACGCTGACGGACACCAGCGACGCGGACGCGGCAGCCGGGGACATCATGAGCGGCAAGAGCGCCTATGTGAACGGCGTAAAGGTGGACGGCAGCTACACGCTGGCGGGAGCAACCAGTGACGCGGACGCGGCAGCCGGGGACGTTCTGGAAAATAAGACGGCATATGTAAACGGGGTCAAGATTACCGGCACGCTGGCCGACGCGACGGGGGTGGAGTTCTGATGGTATTGACAGGGAAAACGGTCAGATTCAAAAATCAGCCCGCAAGCGGATACGCGGCAGCCGACAAAGTGTGGATCAATGACGAGGATCTGTTTATATGCGACGGTGTAGCGTATCAGGAGCTGAGCGTCAGGTCATCGAACGGGCGTATTGTTTTCAGCAACCTGTCCGGAACAGTGGTAGCGTATGACGGGAGCGCGTGGACCGACCCGAAATACAAAAAGATCACGTTCCTCGCCGAAGTTGACGAGGAAAACAGCAGCAACACCCAGGCGGAGCTGGAGACATGGTTGGAGGACAACGAATTTATCATTCCGAAAACCGGGCGGGGGTATAAAGCATACGAAAGCCAGCTGACGGCGATCGCGGACGAGATCCGGGTAAAAGCAGGCAAAAACGGACCGACGGGGAAAAACCTGCTGAAGCCGGGAACGACAGACGTCGCGGCGGAAGCCGGGGCCAAATATTATCTCAGCGCGACGATCAACTATAGCGGGAGCTACATGACGCCGCTCGCCATGAGATTTTTGGACGCGAACGGCGATTTGCTTAGTTCTGGGACAGGCGGCGGACTGCTTCCAGCCCCGGAAGAAGGAACACAGACAAGAGTCAGTATGCACAAAACGGCGCCGGAAGGAGCGGTCACGCTCCAGGTGACAGTCCAGGGCGAGGTAAACCCGACAAACGTGATGGTCGAAAAGGCATCGTCCGGGCCATCGACGTATGAGCCGTATACACAGGTGATGCTGGAATTCCCGGACGACTTTGTGGGCGAGATCAGCGGGATCAGCACGTCCAACCCTGTGGACGAGGATCTACTGGTTGCATTTAAAAATGGAGCCTATAAATGGTCAAGTCAGGCAACACAAAAATCAATTAGTCAAATCTGCACGGTTGCGAATGGTGTCGGAACATTTTATACATCAACAAGTTTTTCAAAGGCCACTATATATTTCATCCCGCTTGTTGACTTGTATGCTTATCTTAACAGCGCGCCAAACACAAAAGTCGAACTGAAAGCAGGAACAACATGTTTGTATCAGTTTGAATATGGCAATTCAGTTTATTGCACATACCTTAGTATCAGTGGCGGAGCAGCTCTTCTTGATTCCGGCGAATTGAGCTATTTTAACCAAATTAAGATTGTAAAAAAGTAAGGAAATGACGGTTGATATGGTGTTTTCAGCGCGCTATATCAGCTAAAGAGACCGACAAGGAGGGACAACCATGGACAAGAGCAAACCGAAGAAGGCCGCCAACGGGAAGACATACTGCAACGAGTGCGGTGAGCAGGTGGTTTTCATGTGGAAAAATAAGCCGAATTACTGCGCAATGTGCGGGGTACCGCTGGACTGGAGCGGAGACGAGGATCCGAAGGCGCAGCTGCGGGCCGCGATCGAGATGGCGGACAGGACGCAGAGCCTGCTGGTGAAGATCGAGACCGCGGCGGCGAGGAAGATCCTGGAAGCGCTGGAGAAGGCGGAGGAAGCGGAGAAGGCGATCAGCGAAGCGCCGGAGCTGCCACCGGAGTTTGCGGAGGTTCACGCATGAGCGAGGGATGGATCTGGGCGGTTATCATCGGGATCTGCGCGGTTATCCTGATCGCGGAGGCGCAGGTGTTCGCACCGGAAAAAATGCCGTGGAACCGACGGAAGGAGCGGAAACGTAATGCCGGAAAACGCTAAAGTGATCACCACGGCGGCGCTGATCGAGAAGTTCGAGCAGGCGCTGAGCGAAAAGTGGGGTTATATCTGGGGCACGGCGGGAGAAAACTGGACCGCTGCGAAGCAGAAGGAACTGGAAAAGACAACGGATTCCGACCGGGCCCAGGGCCGGAAATACGGCAGCAAATGGATCGGGCACAAGGTCGCTGACTGCAGCGGCCTTTTTTCGTGGGCGTTTAAGCAGCTGGGCGGGTACATGTACCACGGCAGCGACACGATGTTCCGGAAATACTGCACGGAGACCGGCGAGCTGAAAAAGGGCAAGCGGGCAGACGGGCAGGAACTGGAGCCAGGCTCGGCAGTGTTCGTGTGGAACGGCAAGAAATACGGGCACGTGGGACTATATATCGGCAACGGCACCGTGATCGAAGCCATGGGCACGCAGAACGGCGTGACCACCAGCAAGATCACGGCCACCAAATGGACGCACTGGGGCGAGCTGAAGGGCGTGACCTATGACGGCAGCGTGCCGGCAGCAGATCCGGCGGATCCGGCAGAAGACAACGTAACCAAATGGCGGCCGACGATCCGGAAGGGCAGCAAGGGCACCGTGGTGCGCGAGATGCAGGAAATGCTTGACAAGCTGGGGTACAGCCTGGGGATCTGCGGGATCGACGGCGACTACGGCACGGCGACAGCCGCGGCGGTGCGCGCCTTCCAGAGCGACAACCGGCTGGTGACGGACGGCGTGTGCGGGCCGATGACCTGGGACGCGCTGGAGAAGGCGATCGGGCAGATCGAACAGCCGCCGGCAGAGAGCGAGAAGGTATACGCGGTGATCATCAGCGGCCTGGACAAGACCCAGGCGGAGACGATTGCGGCGAACTACCCGGCGAACAGCCGGATCGTGGAAGGGAGTGTTGCGTGATGCAGGATCTGAAGCTCCCGGAGGGTGTGTCAGTGCTGCAGATGGTCGTGTTCATCCTGTCGCTGATCGTCGCCGTCTCGGGGCTGCTGGTGGCAATCGTAAAAGGCGTCGAGGCATGGAAGAAAATATCCGTCCGTGATCGGGTGAAAAACCTGGAAGGGAGGATGACGCAAGTGGAGGCGCGGTTGTCCCTGGGGGACAAAAGGTTCGATCTTCAGAGTGACGACATGGGGCACTTGTTGGGGACGCAGCTGGCCGTGATGATCCACCTGAAAAGCGGAAACGACCACGACAAGCTGGACGACCAGATCACAGCGCTGACGCAGTACATGGCGCAGCGGGCCACGAAGGCCGCAGCATACGCAGCAGAACAGGAACAGATGCAGCAGGTCAGACAGGGAGGACAGACCGGTGGAAACTAACGAAAAGAGCGTAAAAATGGCGCCGCCGTGGGTGCAGTATGCCAACGCGGTCAAGGCGATGTTCCGGGAAGATCCGGAGGTAATGGTGGATTATGAAGACATAAGCAGGTCGCTGAAGCTATACGTGAGCAACCCCATGAAGGCCGAGGCGCTGGACAGGGTGCTGGAGCATGAGAAAGTGTTCGGCAACGAGGCGGTGACGCTGATGGTCGTGCCTGCGAACGGAGAGTACAGCATCCGGGACTGGATCCGGGTGGCGCTAAACGGGAACGGCGCGGTCAGCCGGTTTGTGGACGTGGAGGGGCCGCTGTCGAATCCGCTGACGTATATCGCGTTCAAAAAAGAGGTCGTGCAGTACTACAACGACAACCTCGGCGACCTGTACGGCAACCGGAACACGCTGTACGAGACGCTGGCCGGGGAGATCTTCCCGAAGCATGAGGGCGTGCTGTTCTGCACCGAAGCAAAAGAGAAAGAAGAATAAGGAGGACGTGCTGATGAAATTCGATTGGAAAAAGTTCGCGCTGGCTGCCCTGGTGAGGGCGATCAGGACATTCGCGCAGACCTTCCTGGCCGCGTGCGGCGTGGAGGGATTCACGGCGACGTTCGCGGACATCGACTGGCTGAGATCGCTCAGCGTGGCCGGGGTCGCGTTCGTGCTCAGCCTGATCACCTCCATTGCCACAGGATTACCGGAGGTCAAAACGGAGCCGGTGATGATCGAACCTCCCGACGAAGAGGGAAACGGATAAGACGGATAAGGAGGGCGGCACATGGACGGGTGGACGCGCTGGACAGTAAAGAAGCCGCAGCCGCTTCGAATTGTATGGGGCTGGAGTAAAGAAAACGGGCTGATGCTCGGGTTTAACAGGTTCGGAGTGTTTGTACAGATCGCGACAGGGAAGACAGCCGAGATCGAATACTGGCAGCTGATCATGAAACCGGTGCCGCCGAGAAAATAATAAAGATCGCCAAGCTTTATGGGAGCGGGTCACGCGGACATAGAAAAGTGATACGATTTTATACGCTTTTACGCTGCCGATCCTTAGAATAAGCGACCAGCCGATGGTATTCGGACCTATCCCGCCCTGGGGTCAAATTCTGAGACTAAGAAACCGAACACCGGGGAATTTTCCAGCCTTTGCAGCGTGGGATGATAAAAATTTTCAGGGGGTCTATCCCTATTGTGTACCAGTTATTTATTATTTGTTCCACTTAAGAAAGTATAACTGGTACAAATTTACCCAAAGCGTATAAATAAGAAGAAAATACCACCTGTTCCAGTTGTACCAGTTGTACCAGTAAAATAAATATACCACCCGTATATTTTTCTATGCGTTAGCTGGTGACCGGTTCGGGACCAAAAGGCCGCGGGTTCGAATCCCGCCACTTCGACCAGGAGAAAACCCCGGAATTTTCAAGGCTTCCGGGGTTCTTTTTATTTACCCCGCGGGCGTTGCTTTTGTGGAAATACTGGGGAAAACTGGGGGAAAATCAGGCAAGACGAAAGCTGAAACCATTACAGATCAACAGGATCGGGCTGGGGGAATTGGGGGAAATATCCACTTCGTGTCCGGTTTAACCAGGGAAAAGACGGCGGCGAACATAAAAAGAACAGCAGCCGGTGAGCTGCTGGCGGGTGATCGGTCAGCTGTCGGTGTGAGCTGTCGGGTGTGAAATTAACAGTAATGAATAGTAACGAATAATAATGAATAATAATGATTAATAATTATAATTAATCGTCAATAATTCTTTCCCAGGAAAAAAAGAACGTGCCCGGAACCCTTTGAAAATAAAGGTTTCCGGGCACGGCTTTTATTGTTTATGCCTGGCGGCTGACCTGGCAGCTGGTGATCAGCTGCTGCCGGCTGCCGGCGCAGCTGCCGGCGCGGATCCGGGCGGCGGCTCAGCTGGTTCGGCGCCGGAAGTGATCAGGAGCTGATCCATGGCAGCGGCGGCGTCCTGATCCCGGGCGGGCATGGCGTCGGCGTATGCGCGCAGGGTGACGGATGGATCCGCGTGGCCCATGCGGGAGGAAACGGACTGCAGATCAATCCGGTGCTGCAGGAGGATGGTGGCGTGGATATGGCGCAGGCCGTGGAAGGTGACGCCCTGATATCCGTGAGCGTCGGCGAAGGCGCGGAACCATTTGCTGGGTGTGTCCTTGTTTACGCGGGCACCGTGGCGGCTGTGAACAATCCAGCCGGCACCCTTCCAGGCGTCCGGCTCGTCCTGTTCTTCCATGACATCGGCCCACATGGCATCGTGCAGGATCCGGATCATGGAGGGCGGCAGCGTGATCACCCGGTCGCCGGCGTCCGTCTTCGGGGTTTCGATGAAGGAGCCGGTGGCGGGCGTATATTTCAGGGACCTGTCCACGGTGATGGTGCCGGCGGTCCAGTCAACAGCGGAATATTTCAGAGCGCCGACTTCACCCAGGCGCAGGCTGCAGAGCATGGCCAGGAGGACGGCCAGCTTCAGTGGCGTGCGCGCTTCGGTGATGATCAGCTGCAGGAGGGCGATCACTTCCGGTTCCGGGAGGGTCGCCTTCTTTTTTTTGCGCTTTTTCGGCCGCTGCACCCGGTCCATGGGGTTGTATTCCAGGAGACCGGTCCGGACGGCAGCGGCCAGCATGGTCTTCATGCAGCCGTAATAATTCAGGGCGGTTTTCACGCTGAGGGGCTTCGCCGCGGCGGCGTCGGTGATCAGCTGCTCGCCCTGGCGGCGGGGGCGCTTCAGTTTATCGTCCGGCAGGCGGGTGGTTTTCCGCTTGTCCTTCCGGAGATTGTAAAGCCAGTCGGTAAGGCGGGCGGGCGTCAGATCCGGAAGGAGAACGTCCCCCAGCTGGGGCAGGATCCGGGAGGAAAGCAGGAAGCGGTAGTTGGCCACCGTGACCGGGCTGGCGTCCTGGTCCAGGTGTTTTGTCAGCCAGGTCTCGGACCAATCGCGCAGCGTGGGGGTTTTCTCCAGCTCGCCGGCCAGGCGGGCTTCCAGTTTCCGGAGCTCGCGGTGAGCATCCCGGCGCTGGACGTCTTCGGAGAGAGCCGGATCCATTTTCAGGGTGGCGCGGACCCATTGCCACTGGCCGGCGATCTTGACCTGGGTGCCGATCCGCCAGGAGTTTCGGCCGCGTTTTTCAACGGTTCCCAAGACGAAGTAGGCCTCCTTTTATGTGAAAGATAAAAAATGTAGCGGGGTATATATATTTTTTTGCTGGTACACTGGTACAAAGGCCCTTTGACAGGGCGCGAATGCAGGAAAAACAACGGCTCCAGATGTTCCAGCGGAAGTGGTACAACGGGGGTCGGAAGTGGTACAGGAACTGGAACAGGGCGCCGATGTGAACGTCAGAAGGAAAAAGCCGGCTTTATGTACGGAGTAAAAATCATCGGACAATTATTTATAAAATACATGCCTTCCTTCATGTTCAGATCTTCAACTTGATCCAGATTAGTAAATATTTCCATCCAGCCATTCCAACCAATTCCAGGTGCTTTTTCAGCGCTGTCTAAAATATCGCAATAATATACTGTTGGAAAACTGTCGTCTTCAGCAAGGCGGAAAGACCAGTGACCGGCGGGGATGTCTTCGCCGACTTTCCAGACGCCGGCGGGGACGGTGACCTCCTTCCATTCCTGACAGCTCCAGATGGCGAGGTTCAGCTGTTCCCGGAGAGCCACCAGCTGATCAAAGGACAGGCCGGACAGATCTATCGGATCAGCTGTAGCGGAACCGGCCAGCAGCAGGACGGCAGCGAGGAACAGGGTGGCGAATCTTTTCATAACATGGCCTCCTTTGATATAATTGGAACGCGCAAAAAATTGCAGAGGATCCGAAGCGGAAAGGATAAGAGGATGAGCAGAGAAGAGATCATCCAGCTGGTTCGCCGTCTTGATCCGCAGCAGCTGGAGCTTGTGCGGCAATTTCTTGACCGGCTTGAAGACCCTCCAGAAAATCAGACAGGCGCGAAAGCGCAGGATCCGGAAGCGTCCGGATCCGGGCAATAACATCCTCAAGCAGCTCGTCGTTGTCGGCGGGCTGTTTTTTTGTTGCTTTTTGGTCTGTTCGGCCAAGGAGATAATCCACGGACAGGCCGAGACGGTCCGCCAGTGCGGAGATGGTGGCGTGGGACGGCATCCGCTCGCCGGATTCCCAGAACGCAACGGTGCGCTGGGAGACGTTTGCGAGCTCACCCATCTTTTCCTGTGAAATTTTCATCTCTTTTCTGATGGCGGCAATACGTTCCGGAAACAGCATACAACCACCCCCTGAAAACATTATAGAACAGGCTGTTCATAAATAAAATGAACTAATAGTTCATAAAAAGGGTTGACAATCAGAACTATTAGTTCTAAAATGAAGCTCCAATCAGAACAGGAAGGGGCGAAAAGATGAACATCAGGAACGACGCCGGGGCCAGGATGGCCCGGCTCAGGAAAGAAAAGAAGCTGACGCAGGCAGAGCTGGCGCAGGTGTTGTGTGTTTCGCAGCGCATGGTCGCGGCTGTTGAGCTTGGCGAGCGCCGGCCGTCTGTATCTCTGGCGAAGCGGATCGGGGAAGCGCTGGGTTTTTCGTGGATGGAGTTCTTTGAAGACACGGAAGGAGGCGCGGAGGGATGACGGTTTACGTGATCAGGCGCCGGGATGGGCAGTATTTCCAGGGGTGCGGATACGGTGGGCCGGGACATCCGGTGCCGTACTGGACGGACCGGATCTGCTACGCACAGGCGTACAAGACGGTGGAAGGGTGCATGAAGGCCGCGAAGAAGCTGGGGGCCTACGCCGGGGCCGCGGAGGCGTCGGAAGAGAGCCGGATCCCGGTGGCGTGGCTGGGGTTCCTGGTGCCGGGGCGCACTGGCTGGCGGCCGGTACAGGACGACCCGAGGAGCTTCGACCCGAAGGACTACGACGGAAACAACCGGCAGCTGTGAAAAAGCGACGACGTGGACGGATTTGAGGACAGGAGGGACAGGAAATGTATCGGGAACTGATTGACCATCTGGCTTTTGTTTACGGGTTCATCGCCAAGGGGCGCGGGCTGATCGCCGGGAAGGACATGCAGCGGATCAGCGGCGGAGCCCACGCGATGGTGGAGAACGCGCCGGCGGTGCTGGCCAGCGGGGACGTGACCGCGCAGGACGAACGGGAGCTGGGCGAGTGCGGGCTGATGCTGGAGCACATCGACGAGATGGTGGTCTACTTCGAAAAGACGGAGATCATCTGAGGGGGTAAATCATGAAGAAGAGAATCGGACGGCGGCAGCTGATAGAGAATCTTCGGATGATGCGCGCCGAGAAAGAGAACGCCGTTCTGCTGCGGAAGGCTACAGAAGATAAGGTTAGCAGACTTCAGAGGGAGAACAGCGAATGGCGGGAGCGCCTGGAACTGCTGGAAAACAATCCGGAGCTTCAATATGCCGGGACCATACCGGGCGGGACGTTTATCAGCACGGCGAGGATAGACATCAGCATGGCTGCAAGGCTGAGAGACGAAAAGGAAACCCGGGATCGTATCCGGAGCGAATTGGCCAGGAAAATAGTGGAAGAGATCATTGACCTGGGGCTGATGCGTGTTGAATACGGCGGCGAGCCGGATTGTTACAACACGAGAAAAGAACCGTACCAGACGGTGCGCGTAGTCGCCCGGCTTGATGTGGTCCCCTGGGACAGGCTGGTGAAGCGAACGCCGAACGGCATACACATAGAGCCGCGCCGGTTTTATGAGATGCGCATGGTGCCGCCGGTTTTTGACGACATGACCAGGAATGAGGAGCTGGTAGTAAACAGGCCGGCCCCTTGGGAATAAAGAGCGGACTTTGTATTAAGGCACTGCCGGGGCAGGCCATGCAGGCACACAAAAAGGAAATGGACAGGAAAGGGGGACCGCGGGGATGGATCTGAAGCAGCTGCTGACCATGCTGCAGGGAGTCAGCGGTCCGAACCAGAGCGGGGAATACACCGCGAAGTGCCCGGCACACCAGGACCGGACGGCCAGCCTGACGGCAACGGTGAAGGCCAGCCCGAAGGACGGAAAGGAAAAGATCTACCTGTGCTGCCATGCAGGGTGCACCGGCGCGGCGATCATGGCCGCGCTGGGGATCAGCGCAAAGGATCTGATCGTGGATCCGGAGACCCGTGGGCTTTCCGGTCGCCCCCGGACCCCTTCGGGCACAAGGGGGAGATCAGCTGACGCGAAGAGCGGCAAGGGGAACGAGACCGGGAACCGGACAGGCGGCAGCGGATCCGGGGGAAACGCTGCCGAAAAGCAGCGCGGATCCGGGAACACGGAAACCGTGGGCGGGGTCACCGTGCACACCGTGCCGGCGCCGGCAGAGGAACCGAAGGAAGAGCTGAAGCCGGACTGGGATCACCCGGACGCGGTGTACAGCTACACGGACGAGAACGGGAAGGAACTGTTCCAGGTGGTGCGGCTGCACTACAGGGACGGGAAGCCCGGGAAGACCTTCCGGCAGCGGGTGCACGATCCGAAGGATCCGAAGGCGAACAAGGCCGGGTTCGTGAACAGCGTGCCGGCGGAGATCCGGGACACGACGCTGTACCGGCTGCCGAAGGTGCTGCAGGCCATCGCCGACGGAAAGCCGGTGTACGTGGTCGAGGGCGAGAAGGACGTGGAAACGCTGGAGCGCCTGGGCCACGTGGCGACCTGCAACCCGGGCGGGGCCGGAAAGTGGCGGGAAGGCTACAGCCGGCGGCTGAAGGGCGCGGACGTGATCATTCTGCCGGACAACGACGGCAAGGGCAACGACTACACCGGACAGAACCACGCATACGACGTGGCGGTGAAGCTGCAGCAGATCGCGAAGCGGGTGCGGCTGGTGGACATCCGGGAAGCCTGCCCGGAGCTGCCGGAGAAGGGCGACATCAGCGACATGGTGGCGATCATGGGCGACGTGGACGCCATGGACGCGCTGGCCCGGCAGGTGGCGGCGACGCGGGACTTCGAGCCGGACGCGGTGCCCTTCTGGCTGACGCCGATGGAACAGGCGGAGAAGCTGTACGGCGCGGTGAAGGGCTACGGGGTGAAAAACGGGTGCATCTGCCAGGAGACCGGCAGCGAGACGAAGCCCCTGTGCGACTTCGTGGTGCTGCCGCGGATGGAGCTGGAGAAGGACGACGGGGTGAACGTCAACAAGCACTTTGTGCTGGACGGATGGAACTCGAACGGCCGGAAGCTGGGCCGGGTGGTGATCCGGGCCAGCGACCTGGAGAATATGAACTGGGTGACGGAGAAGTGGGGCTTTGACGCCAGCCTGACCCCGGGCAGCACCACCAAGGGCAAGGTGGCCTGGGCGGTGAAGAAGGTGGGCCAGCTGACCGCGAAGCGGGTGACGGAATACAACCACACCGGCTGGCGGAAGATCGGCGGGCAGTGGTGCTACCTGTACCACGGCGGGGCCATCGGCCAGGACGGGATCACGGTGGACATGGGGGACGCGCTGAAATGCTACCGGCTGGACGGCGGCGGGGCGAAGGACTTCGACCAGATCCCGTATCCGGAAGCGGCAAGGACCAGCCTGAAGCTGCTGGAGGTGATGAAGGAAGAGATCGCCATCGCGCTGCTGGGGACGGTGTACCTGGCCCCGCTGCGGGAATGGATGAGCCAGACGGACATCGTGCCGGCGTTCGCGCTGTTTCTGTACGGGGAGAGCGGCACCCACAAGACCACGGCGGCGGCGCTGGCGCTGAGCCACTTCGGGAACTTCCACGCGAAGAACCCGCCGGCCAGCTTCAACGACACGGGGAACCAGATCCGGAAGAAGGCGTTCCTGGTGAAGGACATGCCGATCCTGGTGGACGACTACCACCCGGTGACCAGCGTGCAGGAGAAGCGGCAGATGGCCGCCACGGCGCAGACCCTGAGCCGGGCCTTCGGCGACGGGGTGGACCGCGGGAGACTGAACGCGGACAGCACGATCAAGGTGAACACGCCGCCGCGGAGCGTGGCGATCATCACAGGGGAGGATCTGCCGGCGATCGGCGCCAGCGGCCTGGCCCGGTATTTTATCCTGGACATCGACAAGGGGGACATCCCGGTGGGGAAGGTGCTGACAGATCTGCAGGAGCTGGCCCGGAAGGGCTACCTGCAGCGGGCCATGCGGGGGTACATCAAGTGGCTGCTGAAGCAGGCGGACGGCATGGCCGACCGGCTGCACGGGCTTTTCCTGCAGCTGCGGGAGGACATCCACAGGGAAAGCGGCGGCCAGCATGACCGGGCGCCGGAGACGGTGGCCTGCATCCTGATCGGGTACCTGCTGATGCTGAAATACATGGAGGACATCGGCGCGCTGGACGGAAAGCAGGGGAAGAAGATGCTGACGGACGCCCGGCGGAAGCTGATGGACGCGAGCAAAAAGCAGACGAGGGACATGGAGAGCGAGAAGCCGACGCGGATCTTCCTGGACAGCCTGGCGGAGCTGATGAACTCCAAGCAGGCCGCAGTGAAGGACCTGACGGTGCTGGACGCCAAGGATCCGCCGCCCACGGAGCGGATGATCGGATACGTGGACGCGGAATACTACTATCTGCTGCCGAACGTGGCCTTCGGTGCGGTGCAGAAGCTCTGCCGGGAGCAGGGCGTGGAGTTCCCGGTGAGCCTGAAGGCGCTGTACAAGCATCTGCGGACGGACGGGATTATCAGCGCCAGCGGGGACGGCGAGGGAAACGCGACGAAGAAAAAACGGGTCGGCGATAAGGTGATGCGGCTGCTGTGGATCCCCGCGGGGGAGATCAACGGGCCGCGGGCCGAGGTGGAGCAGATGAAGATGACGCCGGTGGACGATCCGGACAATCCTTTTATTTAATGCAAACCGCAGGGGAAGCGAAAGCCAGGAGCGGACCCTGAGGGAATAAACACAACAAAGGACAGGAGGAAAAAGACCATGACGATGCTGGCGAAAACGACGGAGACCAGGGCGATGACCCTGGCGGACTACGAGGCGAGGATCCATCTGTACAAGGAGCAGATCGGCACCGGGTATATCGGGATCGGACGGACGCTGAACGAGGCGAAGGCCGCCCAGGTGGTGCCCCACGGACAGTGGGAGAGCTGGGTGACGGAGACGACCGGCCTGACCGCGCGGCAGGCGCAGCGGTGCATGCAAGCGGCGACGGAGATCAAGGACGGGAGCGCCCTGGCCCGGCTGGAAATGAGCAAAGCGCTGATGCTACTGGGGAGCGGACTGGACGAAGAGGCCCGGGAGGAGATCGCCGAGAAGGCGGCCGAGGAAGGGGCCACGGTGAAGGAACTGCGGGAGCAGCTGCGGCAGGCGAAGCTGCAGATCGTGCAGGAGACCGGCGCGTCCATGGAGATCCGGGACGCGCTGCGGAAGGCGGAAGCGGACCGGGAACAGATGGAGGGCCAGCTGCGGGCCGCAGAGCGGGGCTACCGGGAGCGGCTGGACCAGGCAAGGGAAGACGCCTACAAGCGCGGCGAGATGGCCGGCGGGGCCGACGCCGCGGCGGAGATCCGGCAGCTGCAGGGCCAGCTGAAAGAAAAGGAAGCCGACCGGCACCAGGCGCGGTGCGAGCTGTCCAAACAGACGCAGGCCTACGAGCGGCAGAAACGTCGGATCGACGAGCTGAAAGGCCAGATGGACGAAGAACGGGAACAGGCTTACCGTGCAGGGCTGCGGGCTGGAAAGCCGATGGACTACGACGCGCTGAAGCAAAACCATGCCGACCTGCTGGCCGCAGCGGAAGAAGCGGAAAAGCGGGCGGCGGATGCGGAAGCGGAGCTGGAAGCGCTGCGGGCCGGCGCGGACTACGGCCGGAAGCCCATGGGCGTGCAGCTGGGGAACGCGGTAGGCGAGTTTATGCGGGAGTGCTCTTCCATGCCGTTTTTCGGGGAAGAACTGCAGAAGGACCGCGGGGCTGTGATCAGCCATTTGAGCAACCTGGAAAGCTGGATTGATGAAATGTATGCGGCGATCGGCATGCCCGCGGTGGATGGTGAGGGGGCGGTGGAATGAGTATAGCGACCATAAAGATCAAAGACCGGGCAGAAGAGGCCTGGGAGCAGGCAGATCAAAAGGAGCGGGCGCTGGCGCTGCTGCCGGATACGGCGGTTCAGCTGCACCAGGACACGGAGCAGATTGGCGCGCTGCTGATGCAGATGGGGCAGATGATCGGGCGGATGCAGCACCGGCTGGATGAAATGGAAGCCCGGCAGGCGGCGGTGACGATCAGCCACGCGGAGGTGAAACGGCTGCAGGCGCTGATCCGGATCCGGGCGGAAGAGATCTGTGAAAAGTATCAGCTGACGGACGCGGAGAGCCGGAAGATCTTCCGGGCGGCGATCCGGCGGGATCTGCTGAAGCGGTTCCTGGTGAGAGACCTGCACGACCTGCCGGCGGCGGCGCTGGGGCAGGCGGAGAAGCTGACAGGCAGCTGGACAAACATCCGGATGATTATAAAAAGGAGGGGCACCTGATGGAGCGGGATATCGTGTTCATCATCATCGGCGCCGCGGTGGGCATCGGTCTTTTCCTGGCGCTGGTGTCGATCGCGGAGCGGATGGAGACCCGCAGGATGGGAAGGAGGCGCGGCGGAAGATGGCGGTGATCATGAGCAGGCAGATGAAGGCGGAGAACATGGCGGCGGAAATGAAGGAAGCCCGGAAGAAATGGCAGCGGGAAAAGAAAAAGCGGCAGGCCGCCCGGGCCGCCGCGCCGTATCTGAGCCGGGAGGAAAAGCAGGAAGCGGCCGAAAAATTCCAGGCGGAGCTGCTGAAGGTTACGCAGGGACAGGAGACGGGGCCCGGAGATGTAAGGCCGGGCTCCGGAGCGGTGCAACCGGCAGCGGAGGGCGTGCGGGCCGGGGCGGAAGCCCCGGAAAAGGGGCAAAAAAATCGCGGTTCTTCCGCGGCGGCCCGCGCCCCTGAAGCCGCGGCGCCGGCAAGGGTCAAGCCGAACCGGCGGGAGAACGAATTCATGCTGAACCTGATGATCCTGCGGAACACGCTGCGGGTGAACGCGCCGGCCTGCCGGGAGCGGGCCCGGGCGGCGGGAAAATGGGTCTGGCGGGACATGCGGCTGATGCTGACGCTGGTGAGCCGGATCCAGGAGCAGCTGCTGGCCACCATGCCGGAGAGCCGGGACGAGTATTACAGCGCCTATGCCAAGCATGGGCACTATGAGCTGCGGATCGACGGGCCGGTGAGGAGCGGACGGCACCTGCTGGTGACGGACAGGCACCTGGCGGCCATGGCCGAGGCGGCGATGAAGAGCGAGTGCATCCTGTGCATGCGGGAGGGGAACGAGATCAACCAGTGCGAGCTGCGGGAAGCGCTGCTGGAGGCGGCGGCGCCCACGGCGATCCAGGACGGGGACAGCCTGTACCGGAAGTGCGAATACCGGGACGCGGCCGGGCAGCTGGTGCAGGGGAAGGACGTGACGGTGTGAGCGAGCTGGACAAGCTGGAGAAATGGCTCGGCGAAAACGCCCAGCGTTTCGGGTACGATGTGACCCGGGACGACTGTGAGCCTGAACGTTCACGGGTAAACAAGCACCAGATCATCGTGGGCAGGAACGGGGAATACCTGTGGGACGCGATATGCCATTATGGGTCTTACGGATACGAGCAGGGCCTGCTGGAAATCTACGGGAGCCTGGTGGATGACGGCGGCGTGGTCGGATGGCTGACCGCGGAGGATGTAATCCGCCGGATCGAAGAAAAGGAGGGGGAAAGATGAACAAATACTTTATCACCGGGGCGCTGACGCGGGACCCGGAGACGGGGACCACGGAAGGCGGGGTGAACTGGTGCACGTTCACGGTGGCGGCGCGGAAGCGCTACCACCGGGAGAACGAGCCGGATGCGGAGTTCGTGCGGGTGACGGCCTGGCGTGGGCTGGGGGACACCTGCGCGAAATACCTGAAGAAGGGCCGGAAGGTGGCGGTGATCGGGGAACCGAAGGCCCACGCCTGGATCGGCCAGGGCGGGGACGCCCGGGGCCAGCTGGAGCTGACGGCGGACGAGGTGGAGTTCCTGAGCAGCGCGGAAGGCGGCCGCGGGGAGCCCACGGACGCGGATGCGCCGCCGGCGCCGGCGGAGCGGGACCCGGAGACGGGGATGGAAAAGACGGACCCGGACGACCTGCCGTTTTAAGGAGTGAGAGCAAATGACGGACGCGAAGCGGAAGGAACTGGCGGAGGACATGCAGGGGCTGAGGCAGGACCTGGTGGCGCTGGCGATCGCTTTCCGGGAGACGGATCCGGCGAAGAGCTTCGGCTTTTTCCGGCGGAGCGAGATCTGCGGGGAAGTGCTGAAGGAGCTGCGGGCCACGGCGCACATCGACGTGGAGGGCCACGGGACAACCTGGTGGGACGTGTGCGAGGACTGCCACGGGGCGGTGGACCGGAGCGACCGGTTCTGCAAGCACTGCGGCGTGCGGCTGGTGTCGGAAGAATAAAAAGGGCCGGCAGGCCCGGGGAGGTTTGGGGACATGAAGGCGATGACAATCCTGAAGCGGTGCAGGGCGGCAAAGAGCGACCTGGGCCGGATCCAGCAGAGGATCGAGCAATGGCGTGAAGTGCTCGACAGCATCGGTGCGCCCCAGGCCGATCCAAACGGCGGGAGCCGGGCCATGGGAGACCGGGACAAGATCGGCCGGATCCTGGCGGACATCGACGCCCTGGAGCGGGAAGCGGAAGCCCGGAAGGAAGCGGAGCGGGCCGAGCGGGTAGCCACCTGCGCGCTGATGGACGAGCTGCCGGACCTGGAGAGCCGGGTGCTTTATGACTACTATGTGAAAAGATGGGACACGGGCGAGATCGCCCGGAAGGAAAAATACACGGCGGGATACGTGCGCAAGGCGAAGCGGAACGGGGAGCAGCTGCTGGAGATGATGAGCAGCGGGAAGGTGAATACGACGCTGCCGGCGTGGTACCTGCGGGAGAAGGGAGGGGAAGACGATGAGGCGGAACAGTAAGTTCAACTGCCGGGACTATGGAAGGGAAGCCGCGGATCCGGACTGCGGGACCTGCGTGCACCGGAACGGGTGCGAGCGGTTCGAGGAAGGGAGCTTCTGCGGGAAGTGGGCCAGCCGGGAGCCGGAGGACCGGGGCGAAGGACCGGCGCAAAAATGGGCCCGGGGCGAGTGAACGGGACGGAACGGAGCGGAGGACAGGCCGCTCTTTTTTTGTGCGTAAAGATAGGAAGGATGACACGCCGGGGAGCGCGGTCTGAACGCGCGGGAACGTGGGTTGCACACGCGGGAACGGGTGGTCACCGGCGGCCACAGGCGGGAACGTGCTGGGAACACGTATCCCACGCGCGGGGTGCTTGCAGGTGCGCGGGACCCGTGGTAGAGTTCAGGCTGTCAAAGAAGGGCGAACGGGAACAGACCCGGGCGCCCTTTCATTTGCGCCCGGCCGGACCTGTCCCCGCGCCGGGTTTTCTTATGAGGTGATCGGATGGCTGAATACAAAAAGAGCGATCCGTTCTATCACAGCGCGGCGTGGAAGCACCTGCGGCAGGTTGCGCTGATGCGGGACGGGGGCATGTGCCAGGACTGCATGGACAGGATGCGGGCCGGGATCGGGATCAGACCGAACCGGGCGACCCTGGTACACCATATCATCCCGCGCAGCGAGCGTCCGGATCTGGAGCTGGATCCGGACAACCTGCGGGCGCTGTGCGCAGAGTGCCATGAAAAGAACCACCCGGAGAAGCGGGACAAAAAGAAGCGGAAAACGCTGGAAAGGATCGGGCAGCACAGCTGCCGTGTTATTAAGGTTTAGGGCAGGGAGGACAGGACAGGATGAACGAGACACTGAGAAGGGAACACTTCAGACGGATCGAGGACAAGCGGGCGCGGCACATGTACGATTATCTCTGCGATGCCTGCGACAGGCGGCCGGAAGGGATCACCGCGGCGGACCAGATGCTGGTGGCGGACATCGCCTTCGCGGAACAGATCAAGCAGCAGCTGATGGACGACGTGGCGCAGCGGGGGATCGGCCAGGAGCGGCGGAACGGCCGGCAGGTGTACTGGCAGGAGAACAAGAGCCTGGCACAATACAGGGCCTTCAGCGAACAGCAGCGGAAGCACCTGGGCGAGCTGAAGCTGACGGCCAGCAAACGGCGGGCGGCGACCGTGGAGATCGATGACGACTTCGACAGCTTCCCGGACTGACGGGAACAGAGGATTCCCCGACCTGCCAGCGGTCAAGCCGCCGACCTTTGAGGAAGAGACAGCCCCGGAAGCCGCCACGGCGGAGACGGAGACAAAGCGCCGCGGGCGCGGCCCGGGCAGGCCGAGAACATGCCGGACAGGATCCGGACGGGCAAACACCCGGGCGAAGGGGAAAGCGGCTCAAAACGCCCCTGAAACGCCGCAAAAAGAAGGGGCGGAGGAAAGCACCGCGGTGGCGCGGTGTTTTCAGTATGCGGACGACGTGCTGGCGGGGCGGATCGGGGCGTGCGCGAAGGTCCGGAGAGCCTGCGAGCGGTTCCTGGAAGACCTGGAGAAGAGCGAAAAGGATCCGGATTATCCCTGGGTATTCGACCGGCACAAGGCCGGACGGCCCACGGACTTCATCGAGCGGTTCCTGGTGCCGACGAAGGGCGACTACGACCGGATGGTGCTGATGGGCTGGCAGTGTTTCATCGAGGCGAACCTGTACGGCTGGGTGGACAAAAAGACCAGGCTGCGGAGGTTCCGGGAGGGCCTGATCGTGGTGGGCACCGGCAACGGAAAGAGCACCATGATGGCCGGGAATGCGACCTTCATGGCCTGCAAGGACGGCGAGCGCGGGCCCGATATCTACCTGATGGCCAACAGCAAGGAACAGGCGGGGATCGTGTTCGAGGAGTGTAAGGCGCAGATCGACGCCAGCCCCTACCTGGCGCCCAGGTTCCGGACGCTGCGGGACGGGGTCTACTACGACAAGACCAACGCGACGATCAAGAACCGGAGCAGCGACAGCGAGAAGCTGGACGGCCTGAACCCCCACGGGGCCATCTTCGACGAGATCCACGAGTACAAGGACTTCCGGCTGCTGAACATCCTGAAGCGGAAAACAGTCAAACGGAAGCAGCCGCTGGCGATCTACATCACGACGATGGGCAAGGTGATCGACGGGCCGCTGGCCTACTACTACGACCTGTTCACGGACGCGATGTACGGGAAGCTGCTGCCGGAGGTCGGGGACCGGATGTTCGCCTACATCGCGGAGCTGGACCCCACGGACGACGTGGACGACACGGAAACCTGGATCAAGGCCAACCCGGGGATCGGCGTGACGCTGGACCTGGAGACGCTGAAGGAAAGCTGGGAGCGGTGCAAGCACATCCCCAGCGAGCGGGCGGACTTCATCTGCAAGCAGCTGAACATCATGGTGAACGCCGACGACATGGCGTTCGTGCAGCCGGAGGTGCTGAAGCGCAACGCCGGGGAGATCGACGAGGCGACGCTGCTGGGCCGGCGGTGCTACGGCGGCTTCGACCTGTCCAACCGGGAGGACTTCACGGCGGCGGCCCTGGAGTTCCCGCTGGACGACGGGCGGATCTTCGTGAAGCTGCACAGCTGGGTGCCGCAGCGGAAGGTGGACCTGGACCAGGAGAAAATAGACTACTACGGCCTGCAGCTGCGCGGGTACCTGACGATCGTGCCGGGGGAATACGTGCAGCAGGAGGACGTGCACGCCTGGTTTGTGGAGCAGGCGAAGCAATACGAGATCGTGACGATCGGGTACGACCCGGCCAACGCGACCAGGCTCCGGCAGATGCTGGAGAGCGGCGGGAAGGACTACCAGGCCTTCGACTGCCAGGTGGTGCGGCAGGGGCCGATCACCCTGAACGACCCGATGAAGGATATCAAGGAGCTGCTGCTGGCGGGCCAGGTGGTGAGCAACCGGGACCCGATGCTGACCTGGTACACGGACAACGTGCGGATCAGCGGGGAGCGGCGGCACCTGGACAAGGAAAACTGGATGCCGATGAAGCGGAACAAGTTCAGGAAAATCGACGGGTTTATGGCCTGGCTGGACGCGCACTGCATCAAGATGCAGAAGCAGCCGGCCGGGGCTGATTACATCCCGCCGGCGATCCGCGTGGTGGATCTGCCGGCAAGAAGGAGAAGGTGAAAAGATGAAATGGCCATTTCAGCGGAGGCACAAGGCACAGGCGAGGGACAAGCCTGAGCGGCCGGTGCGGAGCCGGGACCTGAAGATGATCAACCGGCCGCGGGCGGACGTGACGATCACGGGGAACGAGGCGATCTACGCCGCGGTGAGCCGGATCAGCAACACGATGGCGTCCATGCCGATGCACCTGTATAAGGGTTTCGAGATTCAGGAGAACCACCCGCTGGAGCGGCTGGTGAGCCTGGAGCCGCACCCGAACTTCAGCGCCTTCAGCTGGAAGCAGACGATGGAGGTGTTTCTGAACACCGAGGGCACGGCCTACGCGCTGCAGGTGCTCAACAGCATGGGCCAGCTGATGCGGCTGGACATCCTGAATCCCACGCGGGTGACGCCGAAGCGGGACGCGGAAGGGAACATCTGGTACAGCGTGATCATGGACGACGGGACGGAGGCGCTGGCGCCGGGGTTCCTGATCCTGGCGATCAAGCATATCAGCGCAAACGGGATCCGGGGGATCCGGCCGATTGACGTGCTGCGGAAGAGCCTGGACTATGACACCCAGGTGAAGGAAATGAGCCTGGATCAGCTGGACGGCGTGAACCACGGGATCATGCTGACGGTGCCGAACGTGGGTTTGAGCCAGCAGCAGAAAGACGAAGCGGTGGATCGGTTCCTGGAGACCTATGAGAAGAGCGGGCGGAGCGTGGTGATCCTGGAAGGCGGGATGACGGCGACGAACTTCGCCAGCTCCAGCGTGGACGCCCAGGTGCTGAACGTGGAAAGGATCACCCGGAACCGGGTGGCCACGGTTTACAACCTGCCGCCGCACATGCTGGGGGACTACGCGGACACCAGCCCCGGGAACAACGAACAGCAGACGCTGGAATACCTGACGCTGACCATCGGCCCGAAGGTCGAGCAGTGGGAGGAGGAGTTCAACCGGAAGGTGCTGACGCCGGACATGTACGCGGAAGGCTACCGGTTCCGGTTTGACGTGACGAGTCTGACCCGGACGGACGTGAAGACCACCGCGGAGCGGAACCAGATGGCCATCCGCGGCGGCTGGCGCAAGCCGAACGAGGTGCGCTCGGAGCTGGGGCTCCCGCCGGATCCGGTGGGTGACCTGCTGATGAGCAGCCGGGACCTGATCCCGCTGCGGATCGCCGTGGAACATCCGGAGCTGCTGCTCGGAAACGGCGGCGGAAATTCTGATGGAAAGGAGGAAGAGTCTGAATGACATTCTGGAACCTGAGGAACGACGCCGACAGTCCGGAAGACGGCGTGCTGGACATTGACGGAGAGATCATCGCCGAGGAAGGCTGGTTTACGCCGGACGGCGCCTGCGTGGCGAAGGACTTCCGGAAGGCGCTGGACGGGATGCGGAACGTGACGGTGCACATCAACAGCCCCGGCGGGGATGTGATGGCCGGCGCGGAGATCTACAGCGCCCTGAAGGAGCACCGGCTGAACGGCAAGGGCAACGTGACGGTGATCATCACCGCCCTGGCGGCCAGCGCGGCGAGCATCGTCGCCATGGCCGGGGACCGGATCCTGATGCACCCGGTGGCCTACATGATGATCCACAACCCGTGGACCATCGCCATGGGCGACGCGAAGGAGCTGAGGAAGACGGCGAAGACGCTGGACGTGATCAGCGAGGGCCTGATCAGCGCCTACCAGGTGCGGACCGGGAAAGACCGGGAGGAGCTGAAGAAGCTGCTGGACGCGGAGACCTGGATGAGCGCGGCCACCTGTGTGGAGGAAGGCTTCGCCGACGAGATCTACGGAGCGGCCGGCGCGGCGGCCAGCCTTGTGCGGCCGACCAAGATGAGCGCCAAGGCCCACGGCGTCGCGGAGATCGCGGCCAGGCTTCCGGACGAACCGGAAGAACCCGCTGACAAGGCGAAGCGGGAAGAAATCGCAAAGCGGGCGGAGATTGCTCACAGGGCAATCATCGCCGCCCAGTGTTAACAAGGGAATTTCGCGCTGCGGCGCGACCAGGGCTTTCCGGTCGCCCTGGACCTTCGGGGAAAACATACACTGACCGAACAGGTCCGAAGAACTGACCGGGAAACAGAAAAGCGTCCACGTGGGCGCTTTTACTTTTTGCAGAAAAATTTACAGGAGGAAAAAAGAAATGACTCTGCAGGAAATGATGAACCAGATCACCACCCTCGGCGGCCAGATTCAGGCCGCGAACCAGAAGTTGGCCGCCATGTGCGCGGATCCGGCCGTGACGATGGACGAGATCGTGAAGCAGCAGGGCGTCGCCGCCGACATGCAGAAGCGGATGAGCGCGCTGCAGGACAGCTACGCCGCGCTGAAGGGCGCCGCGCAGGCCACCCTGACCCCCGCCGAAAAGCAGGAGCCCAAGAGCCGGAAGGACATGCGGGCCTCCAACGAGTATGCCCGGGCGTTCTGCTACGCGATCCGCAACGGCATCAGCCCGCGGAAGGGCCGCGGCGACGAGAAGTGCAAGATCCTGTATGACGCGATGACCGAAGGCGGCGGCGATCCCGTGGGCGAAGACGGCGGCTTCCTGGTGCCGATCGACATCGACAACACCATCCGCGAGCTGCGCCGGGAACTGAATCCCCTGGCCCCGCTGTTCAGCGAAGAGACCGTGTCTGCCCCCACCGGCTGGCGCGTGATCGACACCGCCCCCAGCAGCGCCATGCCGTCCATTGACGAGATGGGCACGGTGGCCAACAACAGCGACCAGCCCGTGTTCGCCAAGGTGACCTACAGCCTGACCAAGTACGGCCTGCGGATCCCGATCAGCAACGAGCTGCTGAACGACGAAGCCGCCAACCTGATGGCCTACCTGGGCCGCTGGTTCGCCAAGAAACTGGTGATCACCGAGAACAGCCTGCTGATCGCCGCCCTGGGCACGCCCAGCACCGCGCTGACCAGCGGAAGCATCACCCCCGACGGCGCGATCAAGACGATCCTGAACAAGACGCTGGATCCGGCCATCAGCGCCAGCGCGGTGATCATCACCAACCAGACCGGCTTCGACGCCATCGACCAGCTGGTGGACGACATGGGCCGCGGCCTGCTGCAGCCTGATCCCACCAACGCCACGCTGCTGCGGATGTTCGGCCGCCAGATCGTGAAGGTTTCCGACGCGCAGCTGCCCAACCTGTCGACGAACACCTACGCGCCGTTCTACATCGGCGATGGCAAGGAGTTCGCGACGCTGTTCCGCAAGGAAGGCTTCGAGGTCGCCAGCACCGACATCGGCGGCGACGCCTGGGCGAAGGACTCCACCGAAGTGCGCGGCATCGTGCGGCTGGGTGTGAGCAAGTTCGACACCGCGGCCATCGTAGGCCGCAAGCTCGCTCTGAGCTAATCAAAGGGGCTTTCCGGTCGCCCTTTTGGAACCCTTCGGGCGCCGTCCATAAAAGGCGGTTGACGCAGGAAAAGAAGGGGCGGCCGGTCCCACTTAATTAACAAAAAACAACAACAGGAGGGCGAAAACCATGGCGAAAATGGCGAACGCTTTGCAGGATATTGCGGACAAGCTGGTAGGCGTCAGCGTGACGGAGCTGCCGGCGGTAACATCCGACGACAACGGCAGTGTGCTGAAGGTTTCCGGCGGCAAGTGGGCCAAGGGGTCCGAGACCGTGGAGCTGCCCACGGTGGAAACCACCGACGAAGGCAAGGCGCTGATGGTGAACAGCAGCGGCCAGTGGGTCGCGGGCAACATCCCCAGCCAGCTGCCGGCGGTGACGTCGGAAGACGTGGGCAAGGTGCTGACGGTGAACGCAGAAGGCCAGTGGGTGGCCGTGCTGCCGGGCTAAGGCTGACAGGAGGACAGGATGAGAATCAACGAGCGGCTTGAGCAGATGGAAGAAAAGATCCGGAAGCTCGAGAAAGAAGTGGCGGCGCTGAAGCAGGGAAAAGAGGCCACCGTGACGATGGACGTGAAAACCGTCACGCGGGCGGTGGCGGCGGAAAAGCCGGCGAAGGCAGCCAAAACGAGGAAAACGACAACGAAGGAATAAGGAGCTGAGACCATGGCCGAAAACAACAGCATCATGAGCATGGTGCGCCGGTTTGCCGGAGCAGATCCGGAGGCCGAGGATACCGTGCTGGAGATGTGCTATCACGCGGCCGTGGAGTGGTACAAGGCGGCGGGGGTTGCGGAGAGCCCGGAGAACGAGCTATGGCTGTTCTGGGTGTGCAACCTGGCGGCCTGGATGTACGACAACCGCGGGAACGCAGACGGGAACGCCGCCATCCCGGTGTATATCGTGACGAGCGTGCACCAGCTGCGGGACCAGAGCAGGAGGTAACGGGATGGCCGGACGGAGCATCAAAAGCGGAGACCTGCGCCACCCGGTGACCCTGCTGAAGCCCGCGGGCCCTGTGGGCGTGCACGCGGAAGACGACGACAGCTATGACGATGTGGCGACGGTCTACGCAGCGCGGCAGGACGTCAGTGGCCGGGAGTTCTTCCTGGCCCACGCGGTGGACGCGGAGAACACCGTGACCTTTACGATCCGGTGGCGGGACGACATCGACCGCACCTGGCGGGTGAGGCACGGGACGGAGCTGTTCAACATCCTGGAGGTGAACCACCTGGGATACATGCGGGACTACCTGCGGCTGAAGTGCCAGCGGGTGCAGGACGGAGGTGTGTAAACCATGGCGGATACGGTCCAGAAGGACAAGTTTGAGCAGCTGCTGGACGGGCTGAACACAATCAGCGGGCTGATCTTTGTGGAGGACGCCTGGCTGGAGAAGGCCCCGGAGAACTACGGGGTGGTGGAGCTGGAGGGCGAGATCGCCAGCGACAGCGCGGACGGAAAGAAGATCGCCCAGGGATGGCAGATCCGGATCACGGTGTACGTGAACGGGAACAGCCACAAGTGGATCACGGACGTCCAGGACGTACTGGCCCGGGCGGGCCTGCCCTATACGGCGCCCCAGCGGGAATACCTGCACGACATCAACAAGGTGCGGTGGAGCTGGGTGGTGCGGATGAAGATGGGCGGCAGCCTGACGATCGAGGGCACGGCGCAGCACGCCAGCGGGAGGAGTTTCTGATCATGGCGCAAATGACCTACAACGGGTTTGAGCTGCTGGACAACCAGCTGGCGAAGCTCAGCCGCGACACCGTGCGCCGCCTGGTGGAAGCCGGGGCGGCGTCGCTGGTGGAGGGCGTGAAGGAGAGTATCCGGACGCACAACCACATCAGCGAGGGCGGCGGCGACATGCTGGAAAGCGTGGGGCCGGGCCAGTATCACGAAACGCTGGACGGCGGATGGATGGACGTCTATCCCCAGGGCACGGACCGGCACGGGGTGCGGAACGCCACCAAGGCCTACGTGACCAACTATGGCCGGGGAAAGAAGAAGGCGACCTGGAAAAAGATGGGCGATAAGTTTATCACCGGCAGCGCGCAGCGGAAGAAGTTCGAAAGCGCCATCGAGGCGGCCATGAAGAAGGAAAACGACAAAATAATCAATGAAGCAAACGGAGGGTAAAAGCCTATGATTCTTACGTGTAAGGGTCTGACCTACGCGAAGTTCTCCAGCGGCGGCGCGGGCAGCGCGGTCGCTTATACGGGCGGCGCGCAGGCGAGCAACCTGGTGGTCAAGGCGGACGTGAACTTCCAGTTCGCGGAGGGCAGCGATTACGCCGACGGCATCCGGGTGGCGTTTAAGAAGAAGATGGTCGGCGTGAGCAGCGCGTTCGAGCTGGCGGACCTGCCGGCGGCGATGAAGAAGGCGCTGCTGAACTGGGTGCTGGCCACCAACGACCTGCTGATCAGCGACAAGGAGCCGGACTTCTACGGCATCGGGTTCTATATCTGGAACGAGACGCCGGTGGACGAGACGGACCAGTGGATCGGCATCTGGATCTACAAGCAGAAGTTCACGATGGACAGCCTGAGCGCGTCCACGGGAACGGACAGCATCAGCTACCAGCACTACAACGTGCAGGGCACCGGCGTCGGCGTGCAGCTGACGAGCGGCGGGCCGATGTGCTTCGCGATCACCAACGACAGCCCGCTGACCAGCGAAGCGGCGGCGATCGCCTGGCTGCAGACGCAGGCGGGGATCACCGGCGGCGGCGGGAATACCTAAGACGGGAAACAGGGAGGGACTTTGTGCGGGTCCCTCCCTGCTTTTAACTATTCAACAGACAAGGAGCGAAAAAGATGGACAGGGAGCAGAGAGAAAACGAGGTCAGGATTAACGGGAAGATGTACCGGCTGCGGTTCGACCTGTGGGCGCTGGAGCAGCTGGAGGAGCAGTTCGGCGGGATCCGGCAGGCGTTTGAGCAGATGAGCGGCGGGCAGATGGTAAAGACCGTGCGGAAGCTGTTCGCGATCATGGCGAACTGCCAGCGGAACCTGGACGGGCTGCCAGAGGACGTGACCGGGAACGAGATCACCGGGCATGAGAGCATGGCGAAGCTGAACGAGATCAGCGGGGCCATCAAGGCGGCGATCGAGGAAGGCATGAAGAGCGAGACCCGGGACGGCGGGGAGGCCAGCGACAAGGCGGCGAACCCGCTGGAGAAGGAATACGAAGCAAAAAACGGATGAACCGGCGGGCGACGCGGGCGCGGGAGTTTTACGGATACGCGCTGGTCGCCGGGGTATCGTTTACGGAGGCGCGGCGGATGCAGCCCGGATGGATCATGGACCTGTACCGGATCCGCGCCGATTATGACAGCCGGATGAACTTCGGAAAGGGCATCCTGGGGAGGGTCACCGGCGGAAGGACAGGGAGAAAGAGACGGAAATGATCGGGAAACTTTTGATCGCGGTGCCCTGCTATGAGGACATCAAACAGCGATTCGCGGAAAGCCTGAACAAGCTGAAACGAAAACTGGAGGACCAGGAGATCCCGTTTGAGGAGAAGATGACCCGGGGCACGATGGTCCACAAGGCCCGGGACGACCTGGCCCGGTTCGCGATCAGCGGCGGGTTCACGCACGTGCTGTGGATCGACAGCGACATGGTATTCGAGGCGGATGCGCTGGAGCGGCTGCAGGAGACGGGAAAGGACATCGTATGCGGGCTGTATATCAGCCGGCACCACCCCTACCCGCCGGTGATCTTCAAGGCGATCGAGCCGCGGGTGATCTGGCACGACCGGTGGGAGCGGGAGCTTTTCCGGGTGGCCGGGTGCGGGTTCGGCCTGGTGCTGATGAAGGCGGAGGTGCTGCCTCAGGTGATGAACGCCAACGAGGGGCAGTGTTTCCTGCCGACAAAGGACCTGGGGGAAGACCTGGCCTTCTGCCAAAGGGCGCAGCGGCTGGGGTACGAGATCTGGTGCGAGCCGAAGGTGAGATGCGGCCACATCGGGCAGGCAGTATTCATGCCGGCGGAGGGAAACCGGGGCTGGATGATAGAGAATTAAGGAGCGGTGAACGTGGCGAACGACATCAAACAGAAAATCGTACTGGACGGCGAGAAAGAGTACAAACAGGCTCTGAAGGACGCGCAGCGCGAACTGAAGACCCTGCGGAGCGAGCTGAAGGCCGAGACCGCGGAGCTGGGGAAGAACGCCACGGAGCAGGAGAAGAACCAGGTCAAGATCAAGAACCTGCAAAAGCAGATCCAGGAACAGGAAAAGATCGTCAAGACCTACACGGAGGCCCTGGAAGAGGTCCGGAAGAAATACGGGGACAACCAGGACGAGATCGCGAAGTGGGAGGTCAAGCTGAACGACGCCCGGACCGCGCTGGCAAACATGAAGAGCGGCCTGGAGGACGCGGGGCAGGGCTTTCAGAAGCTGGCCGGGGACGCGCAGATGGGCACGGTGGCGGCCAACAGCTTTGCCCAGGCCTTCGAGGGCCTGGGGAGCCTGGGCGACAGCGTGAGCGGCGCGGTGGAAGGCCTTTTCACCGGGATTATCGACACGGCGAAGGAAGCCGTGGGCGAACTGTGGGACCTGATCACGGACACGGCGGCAAAGGCGAACAACTGGACCGACCTGGCGAATTATTTCGGATCCACGGCGGAGCAGGTGCAGCTGTTTTCCAGGGCGATCGAAAGCGTGGACGAGGGCAAATTCAGCGATTTTACGACGCTGCTGAGCCAGCTGAGCTTCGGCGGGAAAAACAAGAAGATCGCGGAGATCTTCGGAATCAGCGACGCAAACTACACGAACAACGTGGAATATACGATGGCGGTCCTGGACGCCATGAGCAAGGCCTACAAAGAGTGGGGCACGGGCGGCAAATGGGACAACGCCATGAGCGAGATCTTCGGCGGGAAGAAGAGCGCCACGGTGAGCTGGTTCGTGACGAACCTGGACACGATCACCGGGAAGATGGCGGAGCTGCAGGAGAACGGCGGCTATCTGATGGACGCTAAAACGCTGGGGACGATGAACGACGTCTATATCCAGCTGCAGAGCATTGAAGAAAAGTGGGACATGCTGCAGGGTAAATTCGCGGGCGGGTTCGGCACGATCACGCTGGACATCATGACGAACGTGAGCGGCGCCCTGGACGCGCTGGCCCGGTTCTTTGACGCGAAGACGCCGAAAGAACGGGAGCAGGCGCTGGCCGACCTGCGGACGAACCTGGAGGAAGCCTTCAGGACGCTGGCGGAGGCTATCAGGGCGGGCGTGAAAGCGCTGGACGAGGTGGCGGAGGAGCTGAAGAGCAGCGAGGATCCGATTGTGAGCACGATCGGGAACATCCTGGGCGGCCTGGCGGACGCGCTGAAGTGGCTGACAAAGGATAACGCGCAGAACGCGAAGGATGCGCTGCTGATCCTGGCGGGGGTGTGGACCGGCGGGAAGGTGCTGAGCATGGTGAGCACCATCGGCCAGCTGGCGGGACACATCGCGACGATCAAGATGGCGAACGGGTTCGGCGGGCTGGCGAGTATGCTGAACGGCGGCGGGCTCGGCAGCGTGGCCGGGGCAGCCGGCGGCGTGACCAGCCTGGGGAGCACGATCACCAGCGCAGTGAGCGCGGCAGCAGGGCCGTTTGTTTCTGCGCTGGCAGGGATCACGATGAGCGTGGGCCTGGTAGCGCTGGCGGTGCCGATCATCGACACGCTGTGGAAGATGTTCCGGGGCGAGGACCCGCTGGGGACAAACAAGGACCTGAACAAGCCCGGGGAGTTCATGGAGAATGCCAGCGACGAGGTGAAGGAGCTGGCCGACACGATCCAGGAGCAGACGCCGGCGGAACTGAAAAAGAGCACGATCAACAGGCCGCTTTGGATGACGCTGAACAGCCTGAACGGAAACGGCGCCACAGAGATCCAGGCATACGAGGAGCCGGGACTGTTTTCCGGCTTCACGGCGGCGCAGCGGACCGCGGCGGAGCAGTATTATGACACGCTGTGGAGCGGCGCGGGAGACGATACGGTGGCCGCGGCGCTGGTGCGGCTGGACGAGACGCTGGGAGACGGGGGCGCGCTGTCGGACCTGGTGTTCGAGATTGACGAAATGATGCGGCAGAACCAGCTGAACGACCAGGAAAACCCGCTGGACCTGCCGGCGGACTGGTGGAAGAAGGGCAGCGACGAGAACGGGGTCACGAGCGCGGACATCCAGAGCCTGAACGAGATGCCGGCGGCCGTCGCAGCTGCGGTGCGCGGAGTGGCCGGGAGCATTATCTTCAAGATGGACAGCGAAGTCGTTGCGCGGCTGGTGGCGCCGGAGGTCAGTGCGCTGATCGCGGCCGACATTGATTAACAGGAGCGTGGAAAAATGATTCTTGCACATCGGGTGGCGCTGAACGGGACGCAGCTGGACAGCCTGGACAGCCGGATCATTATCAAGGCGATCGAAGAAGGCGCGGGAAAAGAGACGATCAGCACGACGCCGACGGCAGGAAACAGCGGGCAGCGGGTCACAACGCGGCGGCGGGAGTCGCTGGACGTGAACGTGAAGTTCAGCCTGAACGAGGACGTGATGGCCACGCGGAGCACGCTGCTGGAGACGATCAACAAATGGGCCGCGGATGGCGGCGTGCTGACGGTGGGACACCGGACCGGCCGGGAGCTGAACGTGATCTGCGTGCAGTGCCCGGGAGCCGGGGACGTATATGAATGGACGACGGTTTACACGATCACTTTCCGGGCGTATGAAGTTCCCTACTGGCAGGAAAGCACATGGGTCAGCGGGTCAAACAGCAGTGCCAGCAGCGGAAGCCTGAGCCTGACGGTGGGCGGCAACACGCGGACGGTGGCGGAAATTGAGTTCAAGAACACGAACAGCAGCGACTGCGACACGTTCACGGTGAGCACGGGAGACAGCTCCATCAGCTTCACGAGCCTGGGGCTGAAGCAGAACGAGATACTGAGTATCGACCACGTGGGAAAACTGATCCGGATCCGGATCAAGAACACGAGCGGGACATACCGGAGTGCTATGGGCAAGCGGACGGCGGCCAGCAGCGACGACCTGTATATCAAGCCGGGATCGAAGACGGTGACGTACAGCGCGCAGCGGGCGGGCAACTTCGCGGTAACCATTAAAGGGAGATTTGCATAATGTATCTGCTGAGCGGGAAAAGCCTGACGAAGGCGGACTGGTTCAGGCCGGAGAGGATGGCGCTGAACCTGGAGGAACGGAAGAGCACGGCCACGCTGACGCTGGGGCCGGAGGCGCCGGAGATCCAGATGGGCGCATGGCTGCTGGACGACGAGGAGCCCGGGGCGGGCATCGTCTGGCGGGTAAAGACGGTGAACATCCAGTACGACACAGAGACCAGGACAGTGACGCTGGAGCACATCGCGAACGCGCTGAAGGACCTGATCCTGTTCGGAGAGACGAAACCAACCGACATGCGGGCCCAGGGCAGCACGGCGCCGGCGGGCAAATGCTACGCCGCGGAGGCGCTGGCGTACATCCTGAGCAAACACAGCATGTTTACCCTGGGCACGGTAGCCGCGGCGTACAGCAGCGTGAGCAACCCGTACAACTTTAACGGGGAAAACCTGTTTACGGCGCTGGAGACGGTGACAGGGAGCCTGAGCGACTGTTACTGGTCGTTCGACCTGAGCGCGATCCCGTTCACGATCAGCTTTCTGCAGCTGGGGAGCGACGTGGACAGCGAGATGCGAATGGGCCGGAACATTACGACCCTCCGGAAGACGGTGGACACGAGCCGGATGTATACCCGGTTCTACCCTATCGGCAAAGACGATCTGCACATCACGGGCAACTATGTGAGCCGGAACGAGAACACATACGGCGTGATCGAAAAGGTTGAGACAGACCAGAGCAAGACCACGGCGGAGGAGCTGACGGCCTGGGCGAACGAGCGGCTGAGCAGGCACGCGGAGCCGAATGTCACGATCACGATCAGCGGGCTGGACCTGAGCGAGGCAACGGGCGAGCCGCTGGACCATTTTGTGATCAACAAAAAGTGCCGGGTGCCGCTGCCGGAATTTAACACGACGATCACGGAAAAGGTGACAAAGCTCAGCTGGAGCGACAAGATCGGCGCGCCGGAAGCCGTGACGGCGACCCTGGCGAACCTGACGGAAGACCTGGCGAGCATCATCAACAACGCGAACAAGGCCAGCAGCAAGGGCGGAAGGACGTCAGCGAAACAATCGAAAGACGATCACGCCTGGTTTGTGGACACGGAGGACCATGTGGCCATGATCGCGGAGGCTGTGGGCGGCAGCGTGATCAAAGACGGCCAGGTGGTCAACTGGAGCAGGGTGGCGAGCCTGGTGGTGGACGGCGAAGGCATCCACCAGCGGGTGACGGCGGCGGCGGGGGACGCCACGCTGTCGAAGAGCTGGATCGAACAGAACGAGAGCGCAATCCTGCAGGGCGTGCAGGACGCATCCGGAGCGTCGAGCTGGATCAACCAGAACGGCACGAGCATCCTGCAGGGCGTGCAGGACGCCACGGGGGCCAAGAGCTGGGTGGACCAGAACGGCAGCAGCGTGACGGCCGGGGTGGCGAAGATCAGCACGCTGGAAGAGAAGGACGTGGAGCTGGAAGGGCGGCTGGACCTGGCAGCTGGCCAGGCGAGCCTGCTGGTGACGGCGACGGACAACCGGCCGATCAAGAGCTATGCGAAGGTGGCGGACTTCCCGGAGACGGGCAGCGCGAGCTACCTGTATTACAGCCTGGCGAATAAAAAATATTACGAATGGACAAACGGCGCCTACAGCGAGACGACGCCGGGAAACACGATCAACCGGGCGGGCCTCATCGCGACGATCAACGAGGACGGCACCAGCACAACGAAGATCCTGGGGAACAAGATCCTGATCGGCGGCGCCGGGAGCAGCGTGGCGCTGAGCGACGTGCTGGCCATCAGCAACAACGTCGCGCACTTCAAGAAAAACGTATACTTCGAGAAAGAGGTCACGATCGCCAACAGCAACGACGCGAAGCTGAACCTGTATACGCTGAACTTTGTCGGAGCCAACACATACACGCTGACGCCGCCGGACGTGGCGAACATGATCGCGAAGGCAAGCGTCGATGGCAACACGCTGAAACTGTGGAAGTATTCGGAGAAAAACGAAACAGAGCCGTCGCTGACTTTTAGCCGGGCCACTTCACTGAGCGGTGCGTGGAGCGGCAGAATATTCACAGTAACCGCATCACCACAGGGAAACACAAAATCCGGAATTGTATATAACACGCTTGTTCCCGACACGAGCATACCGGTCAGCAAGAGCGGGAAAAACGTCAAACGGACGTTTATCGTATATTCCGACGACGGAGAAGGAAACGCGGATCAGATCCTTTTCAGGGACGAGGTATCGATCAGCGCTGACAGCGTATACACGGACGGGTACAACGACGGGAGACCGTCCAGCGGGACGGCCGGAGGAAGAACGTCCGGCGTTTCTGCGCTGGTGCACGACTTCACGATCACAAAGGGCGACGGAACGACGGCCACGCTCCAGATCGACGTGAGCTCCATCTACGCCACGGCGCGGGACGGATACTACACGGCGGCGCAGTACAACGCGAACTACACAACCGGATACAACGCTGGGGCGCCGAACAACGTGAGCCTTGGCACCAAGGTGACCGGGACAATATGGAACGTGAGCGCGACGCGCGG
>Ga0265298_10001407_pt1 | contig 35660 bp, 62 predicted proteins | sample AusTroGonzalo_MG_3_FD_193486 | JGI IMG/M metagenome (GOLD analysis project Ga0265298, IMG submission 193486) | Bovine rumen microbial communities from tropical cattle in Woodstock, Queensland, Australia - Gonzalo_01 | ecosystem: Host-associated > Mammals > Digestive system > Stomach > Rumen ...
GTTCAGCCATTGAACCTGGGGATTGGACTGGAGCAGACCGTAGGAACGGGATTCCGCTTCATACTTCTGTACCAGGAACTGCGAGAACTGTTCCGCATAGTTGATGGTGTTGCTCATTGTGTTTTACCTCATTTCATTTTTACGCCGAAAATCCTGGCAAGTTCGTCATTCTGCCCCACGGTCTGTTTGGACGTGTCAGCTCCGATCTTGAAGCCGTTCGGTTTTTCCTCTGCGTCAAGTTTGAGTTGTGGGATGTCTTTCAAAACGTTGCCAAGACTTTCTTTTAACTTTTCGTTGTCGATGTTTCCATCGGTTACGACAGACGACAAGTCAGCCATCTTCAGCAGATACGGGACGACTTTCTGCTCCACGCCGAGTTCGCTTGCCATCATCATTGCTTCGACTTTCGTTTCTGCCATTAACCGAGCCTTGTTCGCCTTTTCGAGTGCGGTGTTCGCATCGGTGATTTTTTGGTTCAAAGCGTTGACATCCGGCTCCCGTGAAGCCTTGTCTTTCTTGAACATTTCGATCGCCTGGGACATCTCGTCGCCAGTTAGTCCCTGGTTCTTGAAATAACCCTTGAGAACGGATTCTTCGGTGACTTTCATCTTGCCGTCAAGGATGCTTGCGATCTTGTCGTAGTCGATCGTCGGTGTGGTGCCAGTTCCGTTGGTCGTGGTGATGGTCGGTGTGTAAGTTCCCGTGATAGTTGTTGCGTCTGCCATATTTGTTCCTTTCTCTTTGACAGTTGTGTGTGGTGTCTCCACGTTACAGTTATTTGGGTGTCTCCCGTACAGTTGTGGCGGTGTCTCCGCATTGTGGGTCGGTAGGGACTTGAACCCCGTCGCACTCCGAGTGTCGACCCATACAAGGGGCATTTCTGCCCCATGTACGAAAGAAAGATAAGAGGAGTATTATGAAGGCATGATGTAATCGTCGCCAATGTGCCGGAAAAAAGTGTCGCTTCGCCAATGCTCCGACAATATCAATAAGACCGCCTTGCGTATTTTCGGGTCGGTCTGTTGTTTCAAAAATTCGACTAAAGCGTCGTTTTGTTCAAATAGATGTTCAGCTCGTTTCGACCTCGACAGACTTTCCTTGTTGTCAAAGTGGTGGATCATCGTCGGCGTGTCGATGCAATGAATCTTGTTGCACCTCGCCAAACATTCAAGGTTGAACAATTCGTCTTCGCCATATTGAAGACCCTCTTTGAACCGAACCTTTGAAACCAAATCGATGTGGTATAACTTGTTCCATACCATACAAAAGCATTTCGGAAGATTCTCCGCTGAATAGATGCCCGGTGTGGTGGGATATTTCATTATCACTTCGGAATTTCGTCTGTAATTCCGCAAGTGGTTGAACTGGTTGAAATGGCACTCCGTAAGCGTCGCATTGAAAAACGCATCGTAGGCGACCGGGATCAGTTCGTCGTCCGCATCAAGGAATGTGACCCATTCGCCCTTTGCGTGGTCTAATCCCGTGTTCCTTGCTCCGCTGACGCCGGGTGCGTGTTCGTTCGTCAGTACCTTGAACCGCTTGTCCTTGTACGATTCCACAATGGCCTTGCTATCATCCTCGGAGTGGTCGTCCACCAAGAGAAATTCGAACAGACCCTTTGCGTTGGCAAGAGAATCGCAACATCTTGGGAGCCATTGTTCCGCATTCTTGAATGGCATTATCAGCGTGATCATTTCAGCTCCCACGGATGGTCGATGTCGCACGTGTAGTCATTTATGGCGACATAACTCTTGTTTATCTTGTTCGGATTCGTTCCGCATATGACCGACCAAAGTTCCCACGCTATCGGTTTACGCTTGAATACGCCACGTTGGTCGTACTGTTTGACCAGGCCGATAGAATTTCGGAATTTGCTTTGATTGACGACCTTGAATGCGAACGGCTCGATGTATTTCTTCGGGTAATTCGGTGCAAACGGCGGTTTCGACCCGAACAACATGATGTCGTCCGTCTCATATTCCACGATGGTCTTGATCGCTTCCGGCGAGAATATCACGTCCCCGAAGACATAACAGACGGGTTCGTCCATCGGATAGAAACCCGAACACCAGTACCCTTTGTTGTCGTTGTATCCCTTTGCGTCGTAGTCGTTTTCGTGCTTCAGTATCGGAAGACCGAAGTTTGCAAACACCGGGTTGTCCGTGCTTATAAAAATATCCGACACCCCGTTCTCACGGAGCAATCGGATCGTTCTTGCGACTATCGGTTCGCCCTCATATTCAATAAGATGACGTGGCTTGTCCCATTCTCTGTAAGTACCGCCACACATAATGATGTAGATCATTTTTCAAACCTCGACGGAGTAGGGAATTGCTCTCTTATGTACGCCCCGACCAGGCCGTCACGGAATGCGGAATCGGACGTCGAAAGGAATTTCGCCTTTCTGTCCGGCTCGGTGGTCTTGTCCGAAATCTTGACATCGGGTCGGTTCATCCCACCGATTCTCCAGTAGTTCCCGTAAACGCTTCGGATCATCGGTGTTTTCGGAAAGCGTTTTATCACCTCACGCAGTTTGTATTTGTTCAGTAGCATCGGAACGTGTACTGCGTAATTGAATGTCTTGCACCCGTTCGCTTCAAGAGCTTCCTTTGTGAATAAAAGACGGGTGCTATATAACGATGTCATCCCGTCGTGCCGTTCCACGATCTCGTCGACCCGTGTCTGTAGTGTTCCGTGATACCACGGTCTCAATCCGTCGACTTTCTTCATCACGAAGAAATCGTCGTTGAACAACCAAAAATCATCGCTCACGTTCCTGGTCTGCGTTACGATCTCAAGCGAGTTCCGAACCTTTTGCCAGGATTCGACGCCACGTTGCTCGAACGTGATGTTGTAGTCCGCTGACACGACTTTCGGATCGCCACCAAAAAACCACACGTTGCCGTGTGGGAAATTTTCAAGCGACCGTAAACTGTAGATCAGTTCGTATGGGTCTATGCCGTTTCGGAGTATGTAGACGATGTCGTTCATATCAGTTCACGGAATATGTTTGTTAACGTGCAATCCCTTTCAAAGACTTCAGCTCTTGACCGCCTTTTGTAGCGTTTCGGTGTCCACGAATTGTGGAGCATTATCATGTCCGGCAATTCCTTGATTTCAAGATTCTGCCGGAAGTAGAAATTGACATATTTTTCCTGGCGGTTCTCAAAATTGTCCGTCTCCAACCAGTAGGGGAGAACATCCCCGATCTTTATCTCTCTGTGTTCATACAGATAATGATCGGTGAAGCCGTTCGCCATCAATGCCCACCATAGGGATGTTTTTTCTCCCTCGATGATTTTATCTTGGTGCTTTGCCCACTCCACGAACATTTCCGATTGTGGCTCGGTGTGCAGAAAACCGCACGTATTGATACGTGTTTCGTTATCACCGAGAATCGTTTTGGTCGGAAGATCGCCCGTGACGATGGTGTCAGCGTCCAACCAGTAACCGCCGTTATCCCTCAAGACGTGGACTCTTACGCAATCGGCTATTTGCGGAAGCGTGAACCGCTTCAACCTTTCAAGGTCAATGTCGGTGTATTGCAAAACATTGTCATAGTTCAAAATGACAAACGGAAACTTCCATGTTTCCAGGCACAATTCGATGTACCCCGGCATTGAGGATTCCCAAAACGTGTATATCATTTTTTCTGTTTCTGTGACTTTATCGCTTCGTTCGTCTTAAATATTCTCGGATCATATCACCGATTTCTTCGGGTACTTCGGTTTCTCCCGTCATAAACACCGAAAAGTTCTCTGCGAATGCTTCTGCCGTTCTTGGCAACCTCAAGTCGCCCCTTGTTCTTGCATATGCGGAAATGCTTTTCGCTTTGATTTCAAGTTCTTCGCTATTTGCCAATGCTTTTGAAAATTTCCAACCGTTTGCATCGTCTATTGCGTGACCAAGTTCGTGCCATATAGACCCCTCGAATGTTTCGCTTGCGTAATATGGCAAATCGGTTTTCCATTTCAATTTGTATCGAATATTATCCTGTCGCATCCTTTCTTCCATTTCGGCAATATTCGATTTTCTGCGGATGTGTAGCGTTTTTGTTTTCGGGTCATACTGTGCATATGATGAATCCGTGATACCGCCAAACTGGACTTGCAATCCGTCTATGGTGCCAAATTTCTTTTCAAACTCGGATAGCACATTAGTGGTTTTGTCTACAATGTCTGCATTCGAACCCTTTGTATCAATAAACGGCGTTTGAACTGTCGGTTTGTCTTGATTTTCAAGACGCATCTTTCTGCGTTCGGAATAATCTGCACGTTGTTCTTCTTTTGGTTCCTCAATCGGTGTTGCGTTCTCAAGTTCATCCACACGATCCGACCACTCGTCCGCTCTCGTTCTATACCGTGCTTTGTTGTCGGGGTCAAGCGAATATTCAGCCATTCGGGAGTAGGATTCTTTCATATCCCGTGCGTGGTTCAGCTCTTGTTCCTGGTTGTATTCGCCGACGATGTCATTGACTTCTTCTTGCGTCCATCGTTCTGCCGGACGGCTCACGCCCTCGATGTAAAGGGAATAGATGTCCTTGCAGTTAGGATGTAAGAACCCTTGTGCGATTGCTTGTGATAGGGTAGGGACTTTCAGCTCCCGTGCTTCTTGTGCCGTCCCACCGCCATAGACATCGTCGACCAATACTTTCCCACCGAACGGAAGACACAACGGACAAGCGTTCGCCCTCTTTTTGACCATCACGGTGTGGATTCCGTACTTGTCGTGTGCGTTGCCCTCTCCCATAAGATAAGCACGTTTCTGCCCGGTTCGGATCGCCATTTCAGCATAGTTCGAAATGGTGTGTTTCGCTCCGTTCTTGTAGACGACGCTTTGGATTCCGGCCTTTAGAAAGTCTTTGGTCGCCATGTCCACGGATTGTGCGTATCCGGCACCCGTGGCTGAATACATCTGTGCGTCAAAGATTATCTTTCGGTACTGGTCGTTCGCTTGTCTTAATACCGCATATTCGGCTCTTATAAAGTCAGCGTGGGTGCTTTCAATGAGTGCGGTCAGCTTTTGGTCATTGATTCCGAAGAACGATACCGATTCACTTGGCGGTTTGTAGTTGCCTTTCTTTATCTGCTGAAGTATCTTTTCTTCTTCCTTGCTCTGTGCGTCCTTTGTGGTCTTTCGGTATAATTCTTCGATCTTTTGGTTGATCTCCGCAAATTGTTCGGGGAATCTCTTTGCGTTTTCTTTTCTGTAACGCTCAAGTTCTTTCAACTGTTCGGCTTGCCATTGCGTCCAGTTTATGCCCTCGGCAGTTTCCTCGGCTCGATGTTTGTCAAAGTTCCGCATCATCGATTTGATTAAATCGTTTTCTATTCGCTTGAACGCTTTCGAAACATCGTAGTCCATTGTTCACCTATGACATTTGATAGTTATTCCACACGTCTTGTGCGACCATCGGTTCGTCCAACTCCGCAATGCCTTGTTCAGCCTTTAGTCTTGCGACTTCTTCCGCTTTCCATTCATCGGTTCGGTCGTCACCGTACAGTTCTTCGACACACGCTTCGATGGAGAGAATCCCTTGCACACGGCCTTTGCCGATGGTCTCGATCTGGCTTTCAAACGATGGGTTGGCGTAGTCCTGGAACGTGATAGAAACATCGTATTCCGGCACACTCGCATTGATTGACCGATAGTATGCCTTGACAGTAACGTCGACAAGTTCTTCCAACTCCGGCTGAAGTGCTTCAATGATGGAATCCCGTGTGTATAACGTGACCTTTTCTTTTTCTCTTTGAGCTTCGGCGTTGTCGAGCTTCTTCATGTCGACACCGAGCGTCGCCGGTGACATTATCCCTTGCAGACAAAGTTCAAGGGCGGTCGCATATGTCGCCATATATGAGTCGTGCTTGATGTCTCCGGCTTCCGTGTAGATGCGGTTCCCGGCTCTTTCACGCATATCGGCATCGGTCTGTATGTATCTGTTGTCGAAAGAATTCGGTTTTAAGACCAATCCCGTGTTCGGATCACGTGGAATCAAACTTTCCGGGATGTACTCTTTCGTCCGTCCGGCTCGGAGTGCGTCGATCCATTGCGAATAGGCTTCGTCGAATGAGTCGAAAGCGTCTATCTTCTTGTCATAAATCGATTGACCACGACCCTCAAATCTCTGTGAAGCATAGAATCTTACTGGAACCGCCATCATGTCGTTTCCGTCCCATTCGACCCTCTGTAGTCCCTCAAAACGGGAGTCCATAGACATATCCATCGGAATGTCGCCCTTGAACAGTTCGTAGTCGATATAACCGTGTCCGTAGTGTTCCTTTAGTTCAAGGGTCGCTCCCTCGGTCTCAAAATAACTCTTGAAGATGATCTCCTGGATTCGTCCACGCTTCTGCTTGAAGTCGACCATTTCGCCCGAATAAAATTCGATGATCGGATATTCGGACAGTTCTGGGTCGATTGAAATCTTGAACGCACCGTCGCCCACGACAAGTGTCTGTTTGATCGCCTTGTCGATTAGATGCTTGAAGCGGTTCTCCGGCACGATGTGTTCGTTCCAAAGTTCCTCTATCGGTTGAGACCCCTCGAACGTGAAGTCGTTGATGTTGGACGTGACGATCCCTGCTAACAAGTCGACCATCGTTGCCGGAAGTCCCGTGTGAATCTTCCGCATCTCCATTCCGGGAGTAGGGTGGGACGCCCAAAACTTCTGCATTTCGACCTGGTGCTTTGGAATCTGCCAATAGAGTTGTTCAAGTTCGTTCGGGTCGCCACGATACCAAATCTTGTTCTTGATCGCATTCCCTTGAAAGTCCAACACTTCTTGGATGTTGATGAGCATCGCAAGCGGTGGGTTTATATTCAACCAAGATTGTAAACGGTGTTTTATATTATCCATAAAAGCCATTTTTACTCCTTATACGTAACGCCAACAAAATCCCCCGGCGGTCTTGCGTTTGCCATTGCAACTTCTACATATATCTCCGTGGTTTATGCCCGTTTTGCGATGAGCATCCGACACAGATAGATATTTACCGACAATGTCTCCGCATTTGTCTAATTGAATGACTTTTTTACCTTGTGTTTTCCCACCTTGACCGTCATTCTCTTTTTTGAGAATATATCTTAAATTGTTGATGTTGTTGTTTGCCCGGTTTCTATCTATATGGTCGACAACATAACCATCGGGAATTTCTCCAAGAAAAGCACTTGCAACAAGTCTGTGGACAAGTTCAATTTTTTGTTTCCCATCGCTCATATACCGACTGATTTGTAAATATCCGTCCGGGCGTACGACTGGTTTTAGAACCTTGCCTTTGACATGTCTTCCGTCTGCGGTGAGTCTGTCAATACTTTTGACATTTCCGTAATTGCTGACAAAATAATGGTCTTCGTAATTCGGTATTCTTACCCACGTTTCCATTAGTTCTCCTTATTGATCCCGATGTCGGTGACATACGGCAAGAACGCATACTGACACGCATTTATCGTGTGGTCGTTCTTATCTTCCGGCTCGTCCTTGTCATCTTGCCAACTGTAGACACCCATCTCACGGATGTATTCGTGACAATGCTCCGACACGTGGAATTGTCCCTTTGCTATCCAACCAAGCTGAAGATTTATTCTGTCAAGGACTCTCATGTCCTTGTATGCCGGGTTGAAGATGTATATAGAACCGTTGTTTCTCTTGTATTTCTGTGCTTCCGTGATCGTCGCCTGGTCAGCACTATCAATGAATATGTGTCTAAAGTCGCCCCACGCTATCCGGCAGAAATCCGCAAACCCTATCAGTTCGGTTATCACGTCACTTGGTGCAAGCGGTTGTTTCCGTTCTGCGTTGTTGAACACTCTTTCTTCAAGCACATAGATGTCGCTATCAGCCGTTATTCCGATGAATTCCATCGCAATCGTGTCCGGCGATTTACTGGAATAGGCCGTGTCGACACCGAGTGAGTAGCGTTTGAATTTTATCTTTTTCGCCTTGATGTCGGACGCCTTGATGATGTGTTCGTCACCGAAGTTCGAAAAAACAAGACCCGTGGCTCGACCTCTCAACCCAAGAATCTTGTTCTTCCATAACTTTGTACCTTGCGGAACGTTCCCGATGACTTGTTGCTTTTTTTCTTCGCTGACGGCGATGTTGTCGTTGAACGTGAAGAACCAGTGCTTCCATCCGTCCATCGGCGGTTCTTTCAATTCCGCTAATATCTCCGGCGGTGTGTCGTAAGACCATTCCGGGACGGGTCTGCATCGGTTTATGTATTCCTTGTAGACGGGCAGATTCGGATCGTCGGGGTTCAGCGTTGCAAGCACATAGTCAGCTCGCATCGTCGCTTCCCTCACGAATTCAATGTCGGCGATGTTAATCTCGTCGATGTACAAGCACCCGTACTGACCGCCAAGTGCCTTTTTCCATTTTGACTTGTCCCCGAATCCGACGACGAAGATGATCTTTTCGCCCTTGTTCGTGTCGATGGTCAAATGCGACAGTTTGAACCTTGAGTTCCCACCGCCGTAGTATTGAACGGTATCTCCGAATCTGTCCAGGATTCCGTGTTCCTTGTTGATGATGTTCTTTTCTGCCGTGCCGACGTCGTCCGTTGCGAGTATGTGCAGTTGCTTGTCACTCTTGACGCACTTCACGACGAACTTGACAAGAGCGATGGTGGTCTTTCCGGCTAATGTCGTACCCTCTAAAACCTCGAATCTCGCACCGCTTCGGAAGAACGCTTTCTGTTTTGGAGACGGTATAAAATCACTCATCTATCAATGCGGACAATTGGTCAAGTTTATCTTTGGATTCCTGGGACACGGACATATCAACACGGTCGATCGGTTTCTCGCCGATGGTGTCACGGATCATTGACCACGCTTTGACATATTCGCCCACGTCCAGTTTTTCGGGGCTTTCGGTGTCAAGCAGATAGTTTAGTGCCTTGAGTGAGATCAGTTCTTTCTTTGTGACCTCGGTGCCGTTGTATGTCGTGCTTTCCTCAAGAATCCGTTCGATGATCTCTTTGAATGTCTTTTTCTTGCGTCGTGCTTCGCCGGATGCGATACCGCCCTTGCGTGTCATCTCTCGAAGTTCGCTCGGAGTTCGTTTGGAGTTCGGTATTAGGTTTTGTTCATTCGCCATTGTTCTATTCAAACGAAAAAACACGCCGTTGGGATCGACGTGCTTTCTCGGTAGCCATGATGCAGAAAGGAGAGTGTGGTCTGTGTGACTAATTTACCGATACCATATTAGCATATAAAAAAGTGCCTTTCGGTGTTATTTGGTGTCTATTTTCACATCTTTTTTCCGACTTCTTCCAATGCCATCAAATGCAGTTTCTTGACATAGTCATAATCATAGATCAGTTCTTCAGCGATTTCAGCCATCTTTTTACCGCCGAAGTAACGGAGCCGGAGAACGTTTTGAAATCTTTCGTCGGTCAGCTCGTCGAGTAGTTTCCTGGCTTCTTTCCACCGTTCCATGTACTCGACCAAAAGGCCGTTGTATTCATCGTTCAGTTCGACCATTTCTGCTACTGCAAGTTCCATCGCACTTGACACGTTGGATGTCTGCACTTTCACTTCACTTCCGATCGATCCGCAACCTTGTGCCTTGTTGAAGACCGCTTCGTACTCAATACGATTGATCCGCATCTTCACATCAAGTGTGGTTAATTCCCGGAAGAAACATCTTGCCTTGTATGCTTCGTCTGTCATCTTATCCCCCTATAATATTGACCATTCTCTGTATAGTTTTATCCAGTCTTCCAATGTCATCGTGACGAACCATTCGGTGTGGTTCTTTTTATGCATCACGACCGGGATTTCGCCGTCTTTGGCATCTCTTTTGGATTGAGCCATTGCGTCCAGGACATTCAGCTTTTCGACCCACTTGCATTCGATGTGGATTCCCTTTAGGCCGACGACATCTGCGTCGCCGTTTGCACCGCTGAATTGCTGACCACGTCTTGTGTCGTAACCGTAACCCCGTAATGTCGAAGCAAGGTTTCGTTCTCCACGTTTCCCTTTTTCTCTGCTATTCATCTCGCCCCCAAATAACTTATCATCAAAAGCAAGAACGCTATCACGATAGCCACCAGGCCGATGACCACCAGTTTTTCAAGAAAATCTTCGTAATCGAATCCGTTCTTTCTTACCTCATACGCAAGACATGAAGCTGAAGCGATGATGATTAGAAACGCTCCGATCACGGCGATTATTCCGAATATGCTCATTTGTCCACCTCGCTATTAACGAATCCCTCTTGCCATTCTATCGAAATTCCCAATGTCGTTTTCTTGATCGTGCTTGCGTATCCCTTGTTTTCGTTGGACGCTTTGACCAGGTAGATATATTTCCGGCTGAATTCATCGTTGGGAAATACCGTTACCCGGTGGTCATGTGTTATTATCATCTTTTCTGCCCCCCTCTGCTACAGAAGCCGTTGTTTGGCATATACTCGCACATTAGTCTGCACCACGAATCTTCGTTCCTGTGTACGCAATCCTTGCACCTCACGACCTCGACGGCATCGATGGTAGGGATGTCTTTTATGATGTCCTCTGCAAGTTCTTCCCAATCCTCGATATCTGTGCTTGCCGTCCCTGCCCATTCACCATACATCGCATCGTTCAGCATTTCTTGTGCTATTGCCACTATCACGGCATCCGCATCAATCAATCTCATCGCTCACCCTCTCTTTCCGTCTGCTCGGTCTGCTTATACTCACACCCATAGCAATCAAATTCTTGACAATTACTACAAGGCGTAACAGCACTTGTTGTATTTCGATTATGCGTTTGCCATCTGTCAAGCATTTGCGTTCTGTCCTCTGTGATATATGTTGCTTTGCTTGGATCGGTCTGCTCGGCTACCTCTACCCTCAACCCTCTGTCAATTTCTTCAGAATAGTATTCTCGTACTGCCTCTTCGATTAAATCGTCTTTGCTTGCTTGGTGATGGTCAGACAAGTATTTAAGCACATTGTATATGTGTTCCGACAATATTACTGTCATCTGCCTTTTCATTCACTCCCCCTTTCTTTCCGTCTGCGGTTCGTCCTTTGGCTCATACTTGTTGCCGTGAATGCACACTCTGACAAAGCAAGTACCGCTGTCATATGGATACTCGTTATACTTGCACCCTTTGCAGTTTTCTTTTGTCCACTTCTGTGGCTCGCAGTTGTTCGGTTTTTCCGAACTGTTCTCGGTCTTGCGGTCTGCTCTCCGTTTAACATAGCCATCTCCGCCACCAATATAGTCATCTATGGTTTCAATGACTTTCTCGATACAACCCTTGTAATAGATTGGAATATCATCGGCATTGAGCAGATTGATTAACTCATTCATTGCTCCTTGTATTGTCATCACTCGCTCCTTTCCGTCTGTGGCTCGGTCTTGCTGTAATCCTCAAGTTCGATAGATGGCAGACTATTCAGCCGATAGTTAATATCATATCTTGTCTTGAAATCCGACACTACTTTTCGTACTTCTGCTTTAGCGTCCTCTAAAGATATAAGTACCATCACTCGCCCTCCTTGCGTATATCCGCATCAATCAATCTGCCTATGACTTTTTACACCATCGTGTACTCCTGGATGTTGTTCTTGTACGGAACGGTGTCCAGTATCTCGGCAATAGCGTCATTGACCTTTTTCACTACATCCTTGTCGGTCGATTCAAACACGAATCGGTATTCGTAGTTCTCATTTCCGGCACCATCAAGGTCTTTTCCGATGTCGGTGATTCTGTACCATTTCATTTTTCGTTTTCCCCTTTCATAAATCTTGGTTCCGTCTGCATTGATCCAGTTCATTTTGCTACCTCATTGACTACTTCAAGAATCTGTTCCGTAGTGTATCTTTCCTTGAGTCCGTCGATCATGTTCACAAGGACGGCTCTCTGTGCCGGAGTGAGTTCGTATTTTTCGATGCCGTTGCATTCTTTACCGCACATCGGACAGTAATTGTAGGTTTCAGCTCGGTCACGGTCTTCCTCATATCCGCATACGTTACACATCACGATGTCGTGTTTTTCTGTCTTGTACCAAATCATTTTATGATCCTCACCCAGTCTTTGTGGAACGAGTAGGGGATGCCCATCTTGCTCTCGCATCCGTCAAGTTCATAGATCGTTCCGTGTGTCGTGAAATATTCCCATTCGACCGACCTAGTCTGCCCTTGATACTTTGCAAGCATTGGATTCTTTTCAAGGTCGGATTCGGGAATGTCGATTATTACTTTAGTCATCGTCTTTTTTCCCTCTGCATATGATGTTGGTGCAGTCTGTTAACTTCGGCTTTCAGTTCTGCAAAATTCATCCCGTCGTAGGAGTCTTCTTTCTTGACCTCGCATACGATCCAGAGAAAGACCCGGGTCGAAAAAAGGATCGCTCCTATGTAGCAGAATATTTTTATGGTCATCATCAACACGCCGAACTCCTTTCCGGCAGACCGAGTGCCTTTTTTACATCGGTCATTTCTTGAATAGCCCGGATTTCCGAGTTAAAGCGTTTCCGGGCTTCGTCCTCGTTGTACCGCCATTCCCGGAAAAAATCCTGCAAGCCTGCCGGAGTCTTGACGAATGCTTTGAGCTCGTCCGGTAATGATCGGAACGCTTTCCCTGCGAGTGACCGCACCTTGTACGTGCCGTCTTCCGTAACCTCGACCGTTTCGCTTTTCATACTCCGTTTGGCTTCCGTGACCAGTTGATCGAATAGCCGGGTGGGTGACTCCATCGTCATCTCCCGGATTCCCGTCCGGATTTCTGCGATGGTCGGCGGAAACTGTTTCAATGCGATATGTCTTTTGACGATCTCGCCCACGATCCGAGGATCATCGTTCTTGAACATCTCGTACCAGATAACGAGCTGTGCTTTGCGTTCTTCCGGAGTCATATGTCTGGTGAACTGCGGATACCCGGCATTGATTGTATTGAGTAATCCTATGATCTGCTGTTTGTCCATTTCGCCCTCCTAAAAGTCAATACCGCTGTAGGGCAGTCCGGCTGTACTGGGTCTTTTGCTGATCGCATCGAAAACCCACCTACGCATCGCCATATAGTGCGACTTGCTCTTGTAGCTCTTTTCCTCGATGTACTCATCAAGAAACTGGATCGCCGAGGCTGTTTTGCCATCGCCGAACTCGTTGATCAGTTTTTCGTGCTCAATATCGGTCAAAAGTACGTGCTTATATTGACCGTGCTTGTGCTTTTTCGGCTTTGATGGTGATATATTAATATCATTCTCATATTCATAATCATATTCATTATCATTATCATAGCCGTTTTGCAGGCTTTTGCTTTCAGCCGGAGCATTTGGTAGCATTTGCTTGCTTTTGCTATCATTTGCTTGTTCTTGTGATGGTTTGCGTGATCCGGCTTCCTTACGCTTCCGGCAGATTTCCTCATACTTCGCCCGGTTTTCGTCAAGGTCTTCCCGGATAAAATCAAATGCCATAGCAACGGCATCGTCCATCTCCGGTAACTCCGACCCTGCTTCGTAAAGCAGGATCGAAGTAAAGAGAACGCCACGCTGTTCCATCGTCAAGCGTTGAATGCGTTTTTCATATTTTGTGTATAGTACAAAGCTGTCTTTCAATTATCCTCACTCCTTTTTAAAACGGTATTTTTTCCGAAACTTCGGAGAACGATTCTCCCTTATCACTCCGGCTTCCGAGATAGGTGACCCGGTCAGCGATCACATCGGTGGTATATACCGTTTCTCCGTTCTTGTTCTTGTACGATCCGGTCTGGATTCTACCTTGCACGGCGATCTGTCTGCCTTTCTCCAGATAGCGTTCCGCCATTTCGGCACTTTTGCCAAAGCACGTGATCCCGATGAAATCCGCAGATTTTTCCTTATCGTGCCGATCAACGGCGAGGGTCATCTTTGTGACTGCCATCCCGGAGTCCAAGTACCTCGTTTCCGGATTTCTTGTTAATCTTCCTATCAAGCATACGCTGTTCATTTTTTCTCCTTTCCGAGCATTATTTCAATTTCTTGCGGTGTTAGTGTTTCGATCCCGAGTGCCTTGCACTCATCAACCAGTCCGTCGATCAGCCGAGCCATCTGCTTCGTGTCATATACGGAAGTCCCGTAGTATGTCCGGATATTATGGTATCCGGCGTGATTTCTGCATTCGCCGAGGTCTTCGGTGATCCACCCGATCCCGTTTCTGCCCCACGTTTCTCGCCAATGATCAACGTGTTCGGTTTTGACCGGTAAAATCTCAAAGATTCCGTAATCCCGGACGAGCTCCCGGTAAATCTGGGTCGGTGTTGATTGTATCTTTTCTGCGACTTGACCGACCAGTTCCCACATATAGGCGTTGGCATCTTTACTTCGCTTTGGTCGGCGTTTGGTGATCTTGATGTCGTACTCTCCGCCGATCTCGCCGAGATCGGAAACGATGTTCTGGATAGCGTTCCCGTCCCGACGGTCAACGGCGATGGTCATCAACACCTCGGTCAAGTATGGCGTGATTGTTATATTGTTAATGTGCATACTGTTTTAGATTTTTGGTTCCCGGAGATTTGCAATAATTTTTATAGTCGATAACGATAGGAATTTTTCTGCGAAGTCCGCTGTTATAGAATTCTTCGATCTGCTTCAAAACGGCTTCCGTAGTCGCACATTGTACCCAGTCGACCGTCGCTTTTAATACAACTTTATACAAGCGTTCGTTATCCACTTCGTCATAGTCATACAGATATCCGATTGCCGATACATTTTGTTGCTGATGTCCACCCATCTTGTCGAAGATTTTTTCGTATCGGTCGAGATATTCGAGCTTTCTTTCAATAACCGACCGTTCTTCAAGATTCAAGAAAAAGGATTCCGATGGTTCTTTGTTTTTTATTCCGATGATTCTGGCAAGTGTCGTGAATTTCATCCAACCGTGATATTTGTACTGCAAAAGCACCCATTGGTATGTCGTGTTACCGGTTTCGGCGTATGACTTGATCGCATCAAGTAGCGTCCACGAATGCTGTGTGGAATTGATAGACTGGACTACCCGAGAATCGCAGTTCTTTTCGGTCATCATATACTTGACCGGGATCCCAAGATATTTGCAAGCCTCAAGGCGGTGTTGTCCGTCAATGATTTCGAGGTTTTCATTAACGGTTATCGGATTAATGAGACCATAATCTTTAATGCTTGATACCAGTTTTTTAACGCTGTTGCTATTGATCGCTCTGTTACCGGCAATTCTGCCGAACATTTCATAATTTGTAGTCGTGTAAATTTCCATATTTAATCCTTTCTGTAATTTTTTCCGAATATCTTGATGAAACTCAACTCCGGATGAACTTCTTCGAAACGGCTTTGAGCCATCTGCTTCAACTTGAGGTCAAGGCTTGCATTGTGATGCACTCCGGCGTTTCCTCGGTGATGCTCGGCACAAAGATATACTTTTAGGCCGTATTTCTCGCTTAACTTGCGGTTGGCGGTGCCGAACATCACGTGGTGTTCCTCTGTATATGGATTCCCACATAGCAGACACCCGTCGTCTTTATCTTGAAGAATTGACCTTGCCATATTTCTTGTCGATTGCCGAAGATGCCTTTGCATATTGTTCCTGGGTCATGTCGTCCACCGATGTGGCACCGACCCAGTCAAGAACTTCCTTTGGGTTGATGTTGTACTTTCCGAACATTCCGATAAGGACGGACTTCTGTCTTGCCGTGACCTTTTCGGTCATCTGCTGAAGCATTGCATTGGCGACTTCGTCCGCTGATCCGAAACTGTCGTCGATGCCGATTCCCATCAATCCGATGGCACGGCCTATTGCCGATGTTTCGCAGTTCTCGACATACGATGTCTTGTTGATGTTCGACGAAGATTTTAGCTCCTGGGCGTGACCCGTTGCGATTTTTCGTCCGTCGGAATCTTCGATAGTCGCCTTGATGGTGACGGATTCGTCTGTCAGCGATATGATCTCCGTGACGATGGACAGTTCGGGGAAATTCTCCCGGAACGCTATCACCCTATCTTTGACCATCACGTAATTTTTGCCCTTAATGTTGATGGTCGGAAGATTCTTGTTTGCTTTCGTGATCTTTTCGGTAGTTATCAATTTGTCGCTCCTCTCTCCTTGCTTTGTAGTAGAACACCGCTTGTTCCACTCTGTCCTCATAGCTCATTTCGTCCATTACATGACCCCCTCACGGGCAAACTCGATGTAGTCCTCTTGCTCGGCGATTCTTGCGTTTTCGACTTCCGGCACCGCACGGAGCATCGGGAATTCTTCCTGGATTTTCTGTCTTGCTCTGCGGATGGATTCGAATTTCGGCAAGTCTTTCATTGCGAGAACTTCGTCGAACGGTCTGTTCGACACCCCGTACATCTTGTAGATTTCCGCAATCAGCTTGCGGTCGGAATTCCTTGTTTCGGGATGTTCGTTCATCACGTAAAGGACTTTTGATGAGATTTTCTTTGCACTTCGGTTTCTTGACATCTGTACTCTCCTTTCAAAATCGATTATTTGGTCGAAATTGCTGAACTCACGTGCGTTTTTTTGAGGAAACTCCCCCTTGACCGGAATTTATACCACCCACGTTTTTTCTCGCCGGATTTCGCCCAAAACGGTACATATACAACGGACAGTTTTCTAACGTGCAGTTCTTGACCTCGGTCGCACTATCGCCGGAACATTCAAGGCATTTCGCCCGTATCGCTTTTAATGGAGTCATCTCGATCTCCAGTACGCCCGGTTCATTTCGTCGTACCATTCTTGACGATCGGGGACGAACCATTCCAAATCGTCGATGGTCTCACCGCAGAACGGGCAATGCCATAGCTCGTCTTTGGCGACATTTTGGTCGAACCTTTTGTTGCACGACGGGCAAATGGTGTAGTCGCCGGACAGAACGATATATCTTCCGTCTTTACGGGCGAACTTGTGACCCCGTTCCTTTAATCGGAAAATGATCTCCGGCAAATGCTTGATGCCGTACATCTCCAATGCTTCGTCCTTTGAAATGGACGTGTTAAGGTCAAAGTGACTCTCGATGGTGTCTGTAAAATTCATACGAACGCCCCCATGATGAGAACCGTTGCGACCGGGATCACGATGAAGCACCCGACCGCACCGAGAAAATCGATCCAACCGCCGTCAGCGAACATCACTTCGAACATTTCTTTGATAGTCATTTCTTTCCCCTTTCTGTAATCATCCTGGCTATGTCTTGCGACTTGTACATCTTCGACCGCCCATACACACAAGGAACATCTTTGAGATACCGCCGTACCGTCGACCGATTCTTCCGCATATACTCGGCGACTTCGGTCACGCTGACGAAAGCTCCGTATCTTGTATTCAGTTCCCTTGTGATGTCTCTGCGGTTCATAAATCAACTAATAGTAGATTCATAAGGTAAAATAATATCGTTCCTTGTCATTCCGACGATTTCGAGATAGCGGTCAAGGTCTTTCGCACGGATATCACGCTTCCCGGTTTCCCAAAAACAAACGGTAGGCGTTGAAACCCCCATCCGTTCTGCCATCTGCTTTTGAGTGAGATGTGCGAGTTTCCTTGCATCGCTCATTGTGTACCGTCTATCCATTTTGCACCCCCTTTCCTATGTATTTCTACGTTTATTATAATATACTAAAAGTAGATAGTCAATATAAAATTTACATTTAGTTTATTGATATTTTCGCAAGCATCATCCAATATAAAATAGGGGTGAATAAATAATGAACAGTACCGCAGAAGAAATCCGCAAAACAACGGCATTGAACATCCAAAACCGTATCGAACTTTTGGGGATTTCAAAGAAAGAATTTGCCAAAAAAATGGGCGTGTCGCAATCCATCGTAAGTTGTTGGGCACTCGGTCAACGATTCCCACGAAATGAACAGATCGAAAAGATGTGCCGGATATTTGGATGCACTCCGGCTGACCTAATGCTCGACGATTCTGTACTGACCGATAAAAAGGCTAAACACCGAAGCATTCCATTGTATGGTGAGATTTCAGCCGGGAACGGATTCTTTTCGGATTCCAACATTGAACGGTATGTCGCCGTGGATGAATCCGTCAAAGCTGACTTTGCCGTGGTGGTGAGGGGTGATTCGATGGACGGAGCAAACATTCACGACGGCGATGTCGCACTTTTGTCAAAGGATTACCGATTCGCCGACGGCAAAATATTCGCCGTTTGGAAAGTGGGTGAGGAATTGTCTTACTTGAAAAGGGTCTATCTGCAAGGCAACAAATTCTTGTTGTCGTCGGAAAATCCGATGTACGCTCCGATCATCATCGAAAACAACGAAGCCATCATCGTCGGTGAACTGTGCGGAATCTATCACCGCATCATTCAATGAGTACACGTTACAAACTGTTCCAGGTTGCGTTCACGCATGACGGGAAACGGTATTCGGTTTACGGACATACGAAAGCGGAAGCGAAAGAAAAGGCCAAGATAAAAAAAGCGTTACTGGTCGCCGGAGTGAGAGAGACAAAGGGCGATCAAACGGTAGGGCAATGGTGCAAGACCTGGTTACTGACCTACAAGGACGGAGTGGTCAGCGAACGATGGTACCACCAAATGGAATCCATTATCGAGAACGCCATCGATCCGATCATAGGGCATAAACTGATACGGCACGTGAAGCCGATGGACATCGTAAGAGTGTTGAACGATGTTTCGGATATGTCCGAAAGCTATGTGAAAAAGACCTTGCTGATCTTACGACAGATATTTGAGACCGCAGAGGACAACGACTTGATCTTGCGAAGTCCCGTCAAACGGATCAAAGCACCGTCCTATGTCGAGCAGACCGAACGAAGACCGATAACAGAATACGAAAGGAAACTGACGATCCGAACCGCAAGAAAGCATCCGAACGACGGGTTGTTCTTTCTCATAATGTTATATTGCGGTCTGCGACCCCAGGAAGTTGCCGTACTGACCCGACAAGACTTTGATTTCAAGAACAAAACACTTCACGTGACCAAAGCTCTTAAATCGGACGACACCATCGGGAAACCGAAATCAAAGGCCGGAACACGGGACGTCCCTTTGCCGTCGGTACTGGCTGAAATGATCCCGGACACAAAGGGTTATATCTGCACCAACACACACGGAGAGAGATTGACCCACACTTCGATACGTTCGTTGTGGCACCGTTTCAAAAGGGACATGGAGATCGAGCAAGGCACAAAGGTCTTTCGGAACGCTCTTGTGAATCCGTCATTGCCGGACGATCTCACGCCATATTGTTACAGACATACATACTGCACCGACCTACAAGATGCCGGAGTTCCGCTTGTCGTGGCGTCAAGATTGATGGGTCATTCCGACATAAAAGTTACCGCAAAGATTTACACTCACGCTTCAAAGGACAGTTTCCAGGATGCGTTGAAAAGAATCGAAAAGGGTACCACATAGGGTACCACACCGAAATGCACCATAATGCACCATATTGCACCATCTCAAAATCTGCAAAAACAAAGAAAAAAGAGCGTGAACCCGTTGGAATCACGCTCTTTTCAATTGGTGGAGCATAGGGGATTCGAACCCCTGACCTTTTGACTGCCAGTCATTCAGCGTTCATTGAAATTTCAACCTTTTCTGCGAGGGTACCACACAAGGTACCGCATTTTGGTCTCATTTTTCGCTTAAAAACCTGGTAATCAGCTCCATCAAGACTTGCCTTTGGGGTGTCCCGTCGGCTTCACATTTCGCCTTGAATCGCTCTGCGAGTTCGTTCGGAATCTGCACCGTGATCTTGGTGTAAACTCGCTCGTTGTACTTGCGTTTGGATTCTGTCGATGTTCTGCTCATCGTTCACCCCGTTTCAATTTGCGTGGGTTCACGTACTGTTGTCTTTCGTACCCGTCGTCGTCACGGATCACCACGATTGCTTCTGTTTTCTTGCGACCTTTGGACGGGTCGAACGACTTGATGTCGGCGAATGTCATCTTGCCGAACGTCACCACTTCGACCAACTTTTCGAACGTTGCTTCCTGGTACCAACCATTGCCGAGGCTGATCTTTACTTTGTCGCCCGGATTCAGTTGTCTGCATTCTTCGATTGTCATCGCTTTCTCCTTTCTACACTATACACCATTTTCAGTTCATATGGTAGATATAAGTCCAGTCGCCGGAGCAGATTTGAATCTTATATTTCTCCCGGTTGATGTGGGATGCCACTTCGATGGCTTCCTTTTCGCTCTTGCACTTGTGTGCGATGTGGCGTTTGCCGTTCTTCCGCTTTGCGATCGTGCATACATAGAATGTCATGTCGTTATTCCACCCGTTATTCTGCGTTTAATATGCCCAGTATGTAACCCCGTGTTCATTGAACAAGTCATCGTGATATGGAATCACTTGATCTGCCGTTGCTATAAATTTTTTTACGGTCTTCGGAAGATCGTCTTCAACGTAGAAGTACCACCTTGTTTTCCCATTCGTTTCGTGGATCACATCGTACTCGGTTTCTCCTACATAACCGTTTTCATAGGTCTTTTTGTACTGTCTTACATACTTTATCATTTCTTTCTCCTTTCTCTTTCGAACTTGTGACCGCTCCTTTTCTCAATTACATAATATCATACTACTGGTAGTATGTCAAGCAAAATATAAAAATTTGGGGGAGAAAAATCTCCCCCAGGGGAACAAATATCGGAACGTGGTATGCCCACGGTGTCCGCTGATGTGGGAATATTAATCGCTATAATACGGATACGAGGCCCACAGTTCTTCTGCCGTTTCGCCCCATGCCGTCATGGAACCATTGCCGAATTGCAACTCCGCAAAACAATTATTGTAATCTATTTCGAGCGTGACTCGCATAGAATATAAGCTCGCATAATCTTCCGCCGAACCCTCTATGTTGTGAAAAAGAACGGAGCTCCCTGCTTTGTATGCATCATAAATCTGCTTTACGGTCTTATCCAGATAGCCGTCTGCATACTCTGCTATCAGCGGCGTAGCACCGCCCCCACCACCGCCACCGCTTCCACCGCTCAATGCTTTGGCGATTGCAATGTCAAAAATGTCCATACCGCACCCCCTACTGAAGCTCGACCCAGGCTGAACCCGATTCGTTGTACATGTAAATCTTCCCCGTATTCATCTCGATGCAGACCGAGCCGTTAGCAATTCCCGACGTCGGCTTGGAGTCGGTCGAGAGACAGACCGCTTCGATGAGTACGGTCGATTCGGTGAATGATGTTGATTTGGTTACTGAAAACATTTTTTACCCTCCGATTAAATCGTAAATTTTGACGCCGTAAATCCTCATAGTATATGAGCCGTTAATCGTGCCGGTCTGCGTCGAGTTATAACGTTGATATATGGTTATTGTGAGATTGCTCCCCGAAATGGTTCCGGCCTTAGCATACACTCCGTATGCGGTCGTGTTGCTTCGGCTCGTCGCCGTTCCAGATGACGACAATTTACAATTCCACGTTGCCGTCGCAAACGTGCATCCGTTCTTCGTTCCGATCGATGACGAGGCCGTCAGCCATGCCAGCCTTGTTGAACAAGCGTGTCTATTATTCGTCTTGGTATTGACCGAGCATTCGCAGACGATCAGGTCGTAATCGTTCCACCCCGTCACCACGATGGTCTGCCCGGTGTCCGTGTCGGTCGTTGAGCTCGTGCTGATTGCTCCGAGCGACTTGGTGCCAAGCAGAACCCAGTTGGAAGCACCACCACCGCCCGTGTAAGTTCCCGTAACAGACCACAAGTTCGTCAGCCCATTGCTGATGCTGACGGTCGTTCCGCTTTTGATGTTTTCGGCAGATAAATTCGTCTGCGAAACTGCGTTGATCTGTACGCTGTTTAGTGCGTCATAACCCTCGTCAGCCGTGATCGTCTGCGAGGATGTAGTCGCTCCGATGTTTGTCTTTGTTTGATATGTTGGAGCGGAAGAATCAATGGCGTAGGTCAATTGATAATACCCTGGCTGATGAAAGTACCCACCGCTGTTCGTGCCTTGCGATGTGATCGTGAAAGAACCGTTGTTGTATGATGTCGTCCAATAAGAACCGCAATGCGTTGCGGAATCCAAGCATTGACCACATACCCCGTCCCAATCCGTAACGCCAATCACTCGCTGATAACCGCTCGATGTGGCGAAATTGCTCTTGAAGATACACGACCAATAAGACGGTTCGCTTCCAACCCCCGTGAACGTGATGCTTGTCGCTCCGCTTCCGACTTGCACATCTTCCGTGTGAATATCAGCACTTGACCCCCCGTATGTATAGGCGAGGTCGTAGTCGGATTCGTCTGTCCACACCGCTTCGTTAGATGTGACCGCCAGCATCCCGTTGTTGTAAGTGTAATATGTTCCGCTCCCATCGTAAGTGGCTTGTGCGTTGTTCGTATTCGTTGACAACTGTGCGTGGACATCAGTTCCGTCATACACACAGAATGACACTTTGGCGGTGGAGTTAATGGTCAACGAGTCGTTGCAGATTATGGTGAACGATGTCGGTTCATCGCTCAATCCGTTAAAGACAATCGTATGTGTTCCGTCTGCGGTAGCGGATGAATACCCAATTTGGAAACTTCCACCGCCACCGCCACTTCCCGTCCCGGTCAGCTTCACGCCGTTAACATAGGCCGTCTTGCCGGAAAGAATGTCCGATGCCGTTGCGTCTGCATCGGTCGTGTCGTCAAACTGTGCGTTGCCACCACCGCTTTTGGGCAATAGGATGGACGGGACTTGAGTATATGTCGCACCCCAAATGGAGATTGATTGGGACATAAAAACACCCCCCCTTATGAAATGGACAGAACTTTCGTCACGCTATCTTGTGATATGACGGGAATCTGTGCTGACCCCGAAACACCAAAAATGGTTTTACCCGATACGATATTGGATGCGACAAGATTTGCGTCACCGCTGATGGTCTGCGTACCCGTTAAGTAAGTACCCGAAGCGATGGTTTGATTGCTTGTTGTCGGGGTGTATGTGGTCGCACCTTTGGTCGTCACCGATGCCGTTAATGAAAGGGACGAATTTCCCGAAGTACCGCTTGAAACGTATCCGGCTGATACTTGCGGTGTGTTGCTGACCGATGATTTTGACAAAGTCAAAGTATTCGTTCCCGTCGAAACCGTGGCACCCGTCGCAGAGATTGAAGAAGCCGGAGTCGCACTTCCGCTTGTCACCGATTTCGTCGCCTGGGATGCGTAATAACCGCTTGGAACGGTAACTGTCGCACCCGACGCAGAAAGGTCGCTTGATGTCTTTGTCTCAATCGTCCCGGTGTACTTTGTGCCGTCCGCATAGGATGTCACATCCTTGAGCATCTGCCCACCACCCGTGAGCGTTGCATCGCTTGTGTCGATGAATACCGCCGTGCCGGAACCCGCTTTCGGGATTTGGACTTGAGGCACGTCCTGGTACGTCACCGAACGAATCACTACATCTTGAGCCATTATTTTCTCCTTATGTGATAGTTAAGATAGACCCGACCCGTGTGACTAATCCGTAGTTGTTCGGAATCGGATTGACGATGATATTGCCGTCAGCGACCATTCCGTCGATATTGATGGTCTGCTCATCTTCCGACGGAGTGAAATTATATTCGCCTTGATAGGTCGGAATGCTTATTCCGGCGGTGATCGTTCCGACAAGTGTTGCAGACGGAGAAAGGACACCGCTCAATGTCGCCGACGGAGTTATGATCCCTATCAGTTGTGCCATTTCTCCCCCTTAATCAACTTCCGGCGTGATGATGAAATCTTCACGTTCGATGACCGTGTCGACTTTGCCGGAAGCAAGCGTCACTTCGATGTCGTAAGCGTACCGACCGAACGGAAGCGGTTTCGTGTCGTTCGGCTCCAACTTCAACTGCATCGTCGCAATCGGGATGGCCTTTTCGATCCTCACCGTTTTGTCAACGTATGCAGACCCGTTGGAATTCAATGCCCAGTTCTTGACGATGAACCGAACCTTGTCACCCTCGACGGGAACATATGGTTCCGAACTTCCCTTGACCTTTAATCCGAGAGTCGCTTCGAACGTGTCACCCCGTGTCAGCGTGATTTTGTTGTCTTCTACTGTGAACATTATTTTCTCCGATTCAAAATCTGTTCGATGAGAAAGTCCCTTGCTTCGTCCCGGTTGTATTCCTTGACGATCCGATTGTGGTCGTCGAGAGACTTTCGGAATTCTATGTACTTTTCGCACTTGACGTGGCACCCGACATATCTGTCTTTGCAATCAAGGCACGGCGGTTTTGGTTTCATTTGAACACGACCTTAATGACATGATTCGTCCAAATACGCTTGAACGTGTATGATGTCTTGTTCGAACCGATGTCGACCTTTTTCTTGTCGATCCATAATTCGGAGATTTTCTTCCCCGAATCCGGCTTGTAATTGATCGTTACATCAATACCGCCTACCGTGTAGACCCACGGGTCAATGGTGCCACCTTGAACGTAGGTCTCGACACGGCATTGGTTCACCCTTACGATCGCAAGAATCTTTCTCTTGTCCTTGTGCGTGTTGGACGTGTTATGACCCGAACCGAGACCGCCCGAATAGTAGGTAGCGTTTCCGCTTGAATCGATCGTTCCGGCGAATATCTCGGTGTGACCGCCGTCTTTCTTAACTCCGCTCTTGTTGTCGTCGATCATTACGACGTCGCCGACCTGGAGTTTGTCTTTTAACTGCGACGGGGTCTTGTTGTTGGTATAAGTGACGGTCATCCATTTGTTGTCGCCGTAGACTTTGCCGTTGCCGTAACCGCTTCCGTCGTGCCAAATGTACTCACCGGGAAGCAAAGCTCCGATTCTTTGCAGACAACAAGCGACATAGGTCACGCACGTTCCCTTTAATTTGGATTTCGGAACGGTCGGTTTGGATTCCCATTCGTACTTGGACGAATACGACCAACTTGTCTGTGCCTTGCAAGCATCCGTAAGTGGTTTGTAAATCTCACTTAAACTGGGACTTTTGCGGTTGGTGTATACCGCTTTACCGTTTGAGTCAAAGACCGAATATCCGGGATTCTTGTCGCACAACGCTTTTGCATTCGCCAATACGGAGAACGCACCGAGTTGTGAATCGGCATCTTTCCACGTCTTTCTCACCCGGTACAGTTCCGTCTTTTTCGGCTGATAGACAAGTTTGCCGTTCGAAGCATAAACGTTGTAACCCGATTCGTCCGCAACTTTTTTCGCATTCTCCAGTACCGTGAACGCACCCAACTGTGAAGATGCGTCATTCCACGTTTTACGCACCCGATATAATTCAGTTTTCTTCGTGTCGTCGTCTTTGCTATTCGCATTTAGTTTCTTGGTCACTTCGGAAGCAATGTACTTGAACTTCGTCTTGAGATAGCCACCTGGACAAGCGGTCGCCTGGGTGTAGCAATGCATCACAAGGTTGCCCGTTAGGTCGCCCGTGAAGTTTAGTTTCTTTATTCCGTTACGCTTGCAGATGTCCACAAGTAACGTGATAAGGGTCTGTATCGTCGTGTCGGATACGTGCCAGTTTGTCGAAGCACCGCCGTCGTTGGCACATTCGATGCCGATCGATCTTTGGTTGTATGGGAAGTTTCCACAATGCCAGGCGGTGTTTTCTTCAAGCACGTACTGGCCGATGTTCTTTCCGTTGATCCCGTAGTGAGCTGAAGCCGAGCGGTTTTTGAATACGTTACCGCACATTTGGACGGTGAGATTTCCGGCCATATGGTGAACGAATATCTTGTCGATCTTGTGCGTTCCACGGCCTTTGGACATATTGTTTGTCAAGGCGGTGTAAGTTACTAATTTTGAGTTACTCATCGCCATACTCCATTTCTTCGTCGATCTCGGCGATTGAATGATACTGACCCATTGCGTAGAGTTCGTCGGAACCCATCGGACTTGACAGATGTTGCTTGAACGCCTGGTGCAGACCGACGGCACTCAATCCGCTGACCATTCCTTTGACGATTCCCTCATAGTCCCATCCGAAAAGGATGATGCCCGAAATCGCTCCGAAAAATAAAAGAACCGTTGGTATCCAACGGTCATCTGTAGGAAGCCAATGTTTCATGACGTACCCCACACACAAGGATGCGACGGTTATCATCGGAATAATAAGTCCGTCGATGTAACTGATATTCATTTGTACCACCTCACTTCGTAACGTCGTGCAATACTTTCTGTTTGAGCAACTCCATTTTTGCATCCATTTCTCCGTCACCGCCCAAACCTTGATAGAGCTTGTGTTCTTTGACAATTCCCGTGTATATCTTGGACGGCACATTATCTTCGGCTAACCACTTGTCAAGTTCCCAGTCGAGATCACTTTGAAGCAAGAACATCAAGGCGGTCATAATGAGGCCGTCTTGCTTGTGCTTTCTCTTGATTAGGGTGACCAATGCGGTTAGCAGACCACCGGCTATGGCTGAAACGATGGTTGTCAAGAACGGTGTTGTGATGATTTCACTTGACATCTCAATACCTCCAATTCAAAGCGGAAGTCTCGTATTCGGAGACAAAAACCAAAGGATTGCTGAAGTTGTCGTGCTATTGGAAATAGATAATGAATTAGCCCCGGCAGTTAAGGTAATTCCACTTGCACTCAATACAGTCGATGTGCCTACTGTTCCATTGCTACTTGTGTTATAGATATATAAACCTCTTACAGACGAATTTGCCCCCATTACTACCAATAAACCTCTTGTATTGTTTTCTAAAGAATATGTCTTATTGCTATTTCCCGATAAAGTTTCGGCACTACTCTGTACAGAATCTTCAAGGCTCTTACCGGATCGGCTCGTGACATCTTGATTCGAGTGAATACCGCCGCTTGCGACGACATTGCCATACCAATCCACCGTAAATGCGTTCGACCTTGCATTGTCTGCGGTGCCGTTCCCGATCTCAAAGTAGGTCGTGTTTTGGTTGGCATTATAAGCACCGATTGCCGTTTGGTTCATGTATCCGGCAACCGTACCCGTTCCGCTTGCGTGTGATGCTATACCGCTTGCGACGGTGCTACCGCCCTCTGCGTGTGAGTAGTCGCCACTTGCAGTTGTGTGTGAACCTTCTGCGTGACTTTGTTCACCGCTTGCCGTAGATGACAGACCCTCGGAATGGCTTTCGGCTCCGCTTGCGGTCGTGTGCCATCCCTCTGCGTGTGAGAAATTCCCACTTGCGGTCGTCGTACTTCCCTCTGCGTGGCTTCGACCGCCACTTGCAACGGTTTCTTCGCCCTCTGCGTGGCTTACATAACCGCTTGCTATGGATTCCCGTCCCTCTGCGTGAGAATAGTTCCCGGTTGCCGTACTGTTCTCGGCGTGTGCATATGCTCCGCTTGCTATTGGTTTATAACCCTCGGCAAAGGAATAACTTCCGAGAATCCTTGCCCAATGGTTAGTGTTCCAGGCTTCCGGCGTCGTTATATCTGTGGTGCAGACATAGTCGATGTCGTTATATACGCATAAATCACCGATGGAATATGTCGCCGTCGGATCATATGTGTTCCCCGAATTTGGACTAATTCCGAAAGCGAAATAAGGGAATTGCGACACACCGCCGATGCCGTTCGCATCGCCATATCCGATGTTTGCCATAAGACCACCGCCGGACGAATAAAAGCGATGACCGTTCCCGTCGATAATGGTGTGCGTGGACGATGTCTGCCCGATCTGTGCTTCAGTCGCTCCGAATACGGACAGTTCTGTCATCCCATTCCTTACGGCTATTCCGTTTGAGTTTGCAAGCAGATTGCCACCCGTTTGATATAGGGGGTCGTTCGGGTCGGTGAACTTGCTCTGCGGAATCTCCGTGATGTGGGCTCCCGTGTCCGTCCCCATTGATGTGAACCAAAAATACTGGTCAGTATTCGTTGCTATCGAAAGTGCGTTCGATGCGTCCGCTTTCGCTTCACTTGCGTCTTCCTTGATGTCGTCTATCTGTCCGCTTATCGGTAACGAAGTGCCGATGTCGTTCTCAAGAGCCGTTGCCGTCGCTGAAACGATTTCCGTTGAGAAACCACCAGTATATGAGTGCGTGACCATATGACACGGGACGGTGTATGTATTGTTGTCTGCGTCTGTTACAGTTAATACATCGTTCCCCTCGATGCGTGGGTCGCCCAAAGTCAATCCGATCGTTCCCGGTCTGTACTGATAACCCACAATGTCGGCGACTTCGTTGTTGAACAAAGTCTGCGTCACATAATTGGAGTAACCCGACAGATTGATCGGTGCACCGCTTGTGTATAAATCAGCCGGGGTTCTCATTTGAATACCCGTTATTTCAAAGTCGGTTTCTTCGACCAACGGAAGATTCCGCATCAACCTTGCATAGACCGTCAAGGTCGGAGTGGTGGAGTATTTTCGAATGGCGATGTTCCCATCGTAAGTATCACACGCATAACCGCCGACCGCTTCTGCAAGTGCTTGCAACGCCTGGTACGTTGTCATGCCCGTCATCGGATAGTCGATGGTCTGCGATGTCGTGATCCCGGTGTCGAATGTTACGGTGCATCCCGTTTCCGTCGCTATCTCGCTTGCGATGTTCGCAAGGGTAGGGGAAACGGGTGCCGTAAATGCCCCCGAAGTGGCTGATACTGTCGCACCGAACGCCGTGATGGTGGTCGTGTATAGAGTTTTCTTCGCTTCGGAAACGGTGAAATGACCCAGGGTGACATATTTATATGTACCGCTGATATTTAGACCGATTTGGCATTCGATCGTTTGCCCCTTGACGGATGTCGCAAGATTCTTGATGTCTGCGACCATTGTCGAGCTGACGACCGAACCCAAAGAAAACCCGTCAAGCGTTCCGCACGAACCTTTTGTGACTTGAATCTTTACGATGTCACCGCTGATTTCGGTTCCGTTTATCAGTAGTTTCGCAAGGAACTGTCGGTTGTCGCCTTGAACGGTGGTCGTGTAGGTCGCCGGGATGGTCGTGTTGTCTATGTATTTATCGATCATTCTGTTCCCCCTTACTGTTCGATAACTGACACCGCAACGCCCTTGTAAAGCGTTTCGATCTTTCCCGTTACATTGGAGTTCGGAACCTGGATTATCTCATAAGAGATTTCCGAACGGTAATATTTTGTTGGTGTGGATGGTGGGGAACTGTTCGCCAAAGTCACGGTGTCTTGAGTCCCCAATCCGAAATAAAAGAATCCCGTCGACAATTTGGTTTTGACTGTCGTAAACTGTGTCGCCGTAAGGATTCCCCATTTGATGTTGTATGTGTTTTTCTCGGCGATCGAGTCGCCGATCATCATTGCCCGGTTCGAACCGCTTTGAGCACGACCCGTGTTTTCGTCCCATATCTGTTCGATAGTAGGGGTCACGGTGTCCGGCGACGGCAACAAATCCGAGTAGGTAAGCGATGAACTTGTCCCGGCATATAAGCCTAATACTGTAGCCATATGACCCCCTTAAATCAAGAATGGAACCTTGCCCGTTGTTCTTATGTACTGATTCACGTTTTTGACCGTGTTGTCCGAAATCTGTTTGCCATCAAGATAGGCCGTGAATTCCTTGCGTTTGACTTCCGTGATAAGCGTCCGTAATAGGTTGGCGATTTCGGTGTTGTCGTTGTTGTTTGTTCCGACCGAACCATTAATCGGTCTTGTTGCCACAACGGTCGGTGTTGCGTTGTTCGCAATGAACTTGATGTTTGAGATGGCTCTTGCGACTCCGGCTGATACTGAAGCGACGATTTGGTCATTGTTCATGACCGCAGTATGTCCACCGAGAGTTCCGACCAGTTCCGGCCCGGCTTCACGTGCAACGAACAGTTGACCGCCACCAGGCAAACCGCCGGATGCGTACTGTTGAATCGGATGCCAACGACCGCCGGAAAATACACCGCCGTCTGCTTTTAGTGCGTTAAGTACATTCCGTGCGGTGTTAGATACTGAAACACCCGTGATGTATGCGTACATCGGCAGATAGTTGTCGAATCCGCTTGCCTTGTACCAATCAACAAGATTGGCGAACAAGTTCATATAATTTAGACCGTCTTTAGTTCCCCAATTCTTCTTCCACGATGTGAAATTGGCGAACAATGACATATAATTCTTGTCATCTTTGGTTTTCCAACCTTTGTACCATTCGGTGAATTTTGCATATAACGACATTTTGTTTTTAGCGTCTGTCGTCTTCCATCCTTTGACCCACGATGTGAATTTGGAAAGCATCGGAAGGTTGCTATTGAATCCGCTTTTTTTGCTCCATCCGGTGAGAATCGCCTTTAAACTGATGTTGATTCCGTGGTCGGCAAGCCATTTGTCAGCTTTATCAATGATTGACCAAAACCACTCCACAAGGCCGTTCCAAAACTCATTGATGTGGTTTTTCAAGTAAACCAACGGGGATGTGGTCAGCCACGACCAGTCAAGGTCTAAATCGGCAATATACTGGAGTTTTTCGGCGAGCCATTCAAGTGCAAGTGCTATTTCCTCAAGGTCTTGTGCTATGTTCTTGCCAATCCAAGCGAATATCGGTTGCAGAATCTCCCATACTGGTTTGAGAATCTGCAAGATTACATCGAGTGCAGATGCCAATATATCAATGGCTGACGCAATCGCCCGAATGATCGGTGGCAATGCGTCATTGAATAACCATTGACCAAGCGGTTCTAATATCTCATCAAATATCCAAGCACCCCATTCGCCGAGTACGGAGAACAGATGCCCGAATGCATTTCCGAGTTTTTCGATCGCTTGTTGTAACGCTTCGGGTATCTCGATGTTGTCGATCGCATCACCGAATTGGTCTAACAGACTTACATCGTCCGAAGACAGACCGCCAAGACCGACGCCCGTTCCGGCATCACCGCTTGTTCCCGTGGCTGAATCTTGCTTCGTGAGCTTGACGATCTTGTCGAATCCGAGTAGTTCACGTTTTAATGCCTGGACTTGCTTCTTTGCGTTCTTTGCAGATTTCCCGGTACCGCCGACCGCATCGCTCACACCGCCGACCGATTCTGCCGTCTTCTTTGCTTGCTTGTCTGCGGTCGCACCGAATATTGCATCGGTCGCACCCTTGATTAAGGAAAAACCTTTAGATGCGAAATTGAATACCGATGCCCACGCTTGAGCGAATACTCGCAAGACTTGTATCGCTCTAACAAGGATCGGAATGATGACATTGTTCAGAGCTGAAGTGACCACGGGCAGAAGATATTCCGCAACCACGTTCCCGATGCCACGGTACGCCATCTTGATGTCCGTCAATGCGTCCTTGAACTGTGCGGAATTCGCCACTGCTTCGTCGGACATTGCACCGCCAAGCATATAGAGCCGTTGCCGTAATGCGTCGGTCTCTTGCGACGTCATGTTCAGTAATGCACCGAGTTCCGTCGCACCTCTGCCAAGTAACTGGGAAGCAAGGTAAGTCCGACGGGTCTTGTCTTCCATACTTTGCAGACCCGAAATGACCCTCGAAAACAGTTCTTCTTGCGACAGATTATCCAGTTCTTGTTGGGTGATCCCAAGTTCGGCAAGTGCGTCTTTCGACGTTTCCGCTGACGATGCAAGCGTTTTCATCGCCATCGTCATTGAGTCGATGTTCGCCCCGGTTCTCTGCATTACGTAGTCCCATTCCTGGTATGCCTTTGCGGACATTCCCATCTTTTGGGACATCTTGTCGATGTTGTCGCCGAGTTCAGCGGTCTTTTGGATAAGTCGGTTGAATCCGTGGATGATGGCACCCGACGCCATCGCCGTGCCGAGTATCTTTCCGATTCTTGCTCCGGCACGATCCGCACTTGCTTCGACGTTTTGCAGACCCTTGTCGAATTCTTTTGTGTTTAACTTTAGATTAAAAAAAAGGTCGCCAACAGATGTAGACATAGAACCCCCTTTCACGGAGTGTGGTTGTCTTGCCTATCTGCGTGGCGACTGCTCATTCACTCTTTTTATTTCGATTTTTGTCAAATGCCCACATCGTGGACACTTTATCTCAAGTTTCCCGTATTCGATCAGCAATAACGTGTTTCCGCATTTCTCGCACTTCAGTTTCTTCATTGTGCCATACGAATGAATGCTTGCTTGAACCCGTCCAACGCCTGGTCGACCTCGTTCTGCGGTTTTTTCAACGCTTGTTTTCTCGCCCATTCTGTGCGGATTCGCTTCATGTCCGGCGTGAACTGCTTCAGTTTTTCCGGGTCTTTCTCCGCACGGACGGAGATGAGCCGTCCGAGCGGAGTGTCACCCGATAATCCACTTAAATATGCGGAAAATTCTCTCCAACTCATATCGTCGAGTTGGGTTGCCAATCGTATCCCGTACTGACTTCGGAAACTTGAGTAAATGACCGACCAATCGTCGTTCAAGTCATAGTACGGGTCTTTCATTCCCCCGGTTTTGCGTCCGGGTCTTCGCCCGTGGCGAGAGCGATTGCCGTCGTCACAAGCGTGGCATAATCGGTCATGTCAAGACCGAAACTGTCGATGATCTTGCGGTCTTTATCCGAGAACAGAAGTTCAAGAGCTTTGGTCGCCCCGTCGATTTCTCCCTCTTTACGGACAACTTCCATCAACTTTAACACCGTTTTGGCGTCGGATTTGACGGTCACGACTTTGCCCTTGATCTCGATCTGCGGATTTTCCGCAAAGTTCAGTTTGTCGGTGAGTGAATAGATCATATTTGTTCCCCTTTGATTTTTTTAAGACGACGGAGCCGTGACAGTTGGCTTGTAGTTCGACATGATCTCGAATTCAAGCGGAGCAACGTCGGTCGACGCACCACTTCCGAGAGCGGTCACGTTGATCGGGCATTCCTTGAATTCGACGGTCGTGCCGTCCTTGAAAGTCCATTTGAAGTCGACTTCGGCATCTCTGCCGTTTGCAAAAGCGAGCGAAGCAATGTAGTCATTGCCGTCATCGCCCACGTTTCTCTTGCCGGAAACAGTTACGGTCACGGATTTGGCGGTCATCAGCCGTCTAACCCATCCTTCTTGTTCGAACGGGTGCCATTCTTCGACGCCATTGTCGAATGCGACCTCAAAGGTTTCGCAATCGGCAATCGTTTTGTAAGTTCCGTTGACCTTGATGTGGAACTGGTTCTCATAACAAGGGAAAACACCACTTGTTGCCATAGGTTGTTACCCCCTTTTGTAGTATAAACGCCCGGCGATGTGATATTCATACACGTTGTTGTCGTCCGTGCCGATGAACGTTGGTTCGTTGTCGTCCGGCATAAAACAAAATACGTGTTCGTCTCCCATTGCCTGGTCTTGGATGTAACGGATTTCGGAGTACAAATTCCGTGATGCCTTTTCGGATTCCTTTGCGTTCTTGTTCCAATGCAGTAGGATTCTTACTCCGGCAATGTCGTAGGATGAATCTTTCCCGACCGCTTCGACCGGGGCAAGATTGCCCATAGAGTAAAGGCCGAGTGCTTTTTCTTTTGAATTGTCAAGTTTGCCGATGTAGTAATGATCCGCTACATTCAGCGTTTTCAAGTAATCTCGGAATTCGGCTAACATTTATATGCCTTTCTTTAGGATTCCGGCAAACATCTCGGTCGCCTGGTTTTCGTACTTACCGCCCTTTAACCACGGTCGCATCCAGTAACCTTGAGCGTTGGGGTTTTCCTTTTTGCTGAAGTTGTATTCGGGATGATAATACAAGCGTCTTGCATATCTCGCCGTGAACTTGAGCTGAACAAGATTCTTGTCGCTATGATCCAGGGCTTGGAAGCTTATGTCTTCCAAATATCCCGTGTCTCTCGGAATGACTTGTTCTTGTCGTATCTCATTTTGCAGAAGATACCCGGTTAGACCCAATGCCCGTTGTGCTTCTTTTAAGGTATGATTGACCGCATTTTGGTCGATTTTGATCGTGATGTCATCACTCATCGGAACTGTATCTCCGTGTGGTTGACCGTCCCGTCGGGGTTGCGACGCTTGAATCCCTGGAGAATCTCTCTTTTCTCTCCGAAGATGTACGCTTCGCCCCCCGTGAGATTGGTCATTGATGGGGCAATGTCGCCGTTAAAGTACGCACGACCCGATACATAGATGATCTTCTGTTCAGCGTCAAGAACGGCCTTGCCCCCGTCCTGGTAGTTGCATAAAAGTCCGCTGATGGTCGTTGTCGTCGGTTCCCCGTCCTCGGTCAATCCCTCGCTATCGATCACTAAATCGATTGGAGTGGTGCAGACCCAGTCGGGAACAAGTTCCGGGTATTTCATTAGATACCACCTCGCCAACAAAGACCCGTCTGTTCAAGCAATGCGTAAATGGTTTTCTGCGTCGGGACGCCGTTCTCCATCATCACGTTGAATCCCGTGCCGAATTCCATCGATACGCCGTTGATGGCATACTTATCAAGCACGGACGCAATGGCGTCGGCATTCTCATACAGAAAATCCGCTTGCTTGCAGACGACTTCCTGGATGAGTTCCTTTTGGAATTCCGTCAAGCGGTCAAAACCTTTTGCGACGATTCTGTTGAATGTCAAGGTATCAACATTTCTTGACGCATCCTTGAGGAACCGTTCAAGTTGTGCGACTGGCACCGCACTATATCCAAGTTCGGTGTATTCGTCGACGCTGACATAAGAGTTATACATCTTTTTCTTCCTTTTTCACGGATTTGCGTTTCTTCGCAAGTTCGGCCTTGAGTTCTTCGATCTCGGCTGACATCTTCGCATTCTCAAGCATCAACGCATCGTAGTTTTTGCGAAGTTGCATAAAGACTGGATACGAAACGGTCTTGCCCTCGCCATAGGCGACGAGTTTGCCGTGGTCGTAGATGTCGTAACCCTCTTTTACGAACGAATTGACGTCATTCTCCGTGATGTCGTATTCCATGTTCCCTTTAACGGCTTTCATTGTTTGTTCCCCCTTTTCAGTTAATTAGGACGACGCACCGCCCGTGGCGTTGATGGCGATTCCGGCGGTTCTCTGTGCAAGGACAAAAAGATCCTGGTATTTTCTGTTCTGATAGATGTAACCCGAACCCGTCCTCGAATCGGTGCCAGGAGCGAACATCTTGATGTAGTCGTATCTTTCTCTTGCGACAACTGCGGATGGATGGACAAGGATCGCATTGATCTGTCCGGCACCCGTCGCCGGAGTGAATCCGTCGGTGAAGTTGTACTTGGTCTTGAACCTCGCACTTGGGACTCTTACGATCTCGACGTCGTCAAGCGAATGGATATTTCTGTAGATCGTGCCGTCGTTAGGGTTGACGCTCATGAACCTGGTCATTCCCTCGGCTTCTTTCAGCAGTTTGTGAACCGCCGGGGTGACGTAAAGGATTCTGCCCTCTTCATAAACTCCGGCATCGTCCATCGCACTCATCCATTCATCGAATTTGCCGAGGATGTTCGCCGTGGTGAGGGTCGTGGTGTCGACCGAACCGCCGAGAGTGACATAGTCGGTGTAGAGTTTGGAGAAACGATAGGCATCGGATTCCGGGATGGCCTGTTCGGTCTCGAATACGTTCTGAATGTTGGCTACCGAAGCCACAAGATTGGTCTCATCAACGTCCATTGCGTCGATGAAGAACTCAACGTCTCTGTCAAATTTCAGCGTTTTCGCTTCCCACGTGTTGGTAAGGTCTCCGCTGTTGAAACCGATCGTTCTTGTGTGGTTCTTATAACCCGAAAGGGTGATGACCGGGAGTTTGATCGTTTTTGCGTTCAGCCATTGAACCTGGGGATTGGACTGGAGCAGACCGTAGGAACGGGATTCCGCTTCATACTTCTGTACCAGGAACTGCGAGAACTGTTCCGCATAGTTGATGGTGTTGCTCATTGTGTTTTAC